>Ga0190293_1000057_pt1 | contig 39421 bp, 41 predicted proteins | sample 48693001_MG_FD_161671 | JGI IMG/M metagenome (GOLD analysis project Ga0190293, IMG submission 161671) | Hydrothermal vent microbial mat bacterial communities from Southern Trench, Guaymas Basin, Mexico - 4869-30-0-1_MG | ecosystem: Environmental > Aquatic > Marine > Hydrothermal vents >...
ATTCTGGGCATTCGATCACAAGGGCAGAGTCTGCCCGGGTTTCCCGGTTGGGAACGTGATGTGCAACAACCAGGCCGTGGCAGGCGATATTGACGGCGACGGCTGCATGGAGCTTCTTGTCGGAGACTACAGCAGCGACAGTCTGTACGTGTGGGACATGGGACCGGGGAGCTGGACCGATTCCACGCTGATGCCCTGGCCGGTCTTCCAGCATGACATGTATCACACAGGTTTATACGGCGCCGCTGGATTTCTGACCGTGCAGCCCATTTACATCGATAATGGAAGTGATGTGATCATCCCGGCAGGATCTGTCGATCTGGCCACTGGATGCCAAGTGCGTGAAGTGTTCTCGGCAGTATCAGTCCTCGAACCTGCAAATATGAACTCAGCTCCGGTGGGAAGTACACAGTCATCCGTACGAGTAGATAGTCCCGCATACGATATGATCGAACATGTCGGCAATCCACAGTGCCTGACCGACGGATCCTACGACAATCATTATCGACCGTCTGCGGGTGTGGTTTCGGTCGAGATTGATCTCGGCAGATCATGTCAGGTGGTCGATGTCCTCCTCGAAGGGCTTGAGACCATACAGATAAACGGGAATAATGTTACCGGTATTGAGGCCGCATCTGAAGGGGAAGGCTTCCTCCCGTTCGAGGCCGGTATGACGTACAGGTATCTGAGGGTGCAGGGTGCTGAAGGCGCCACCGAGATACGAGTGACTGGACATCCTTCAGGAGTAAGCAGATCGGCAGAGATCGTCTTACAGAGGACTTCGGGCGGCTGGTCCATACCTCTTGAGGGGTTCTCCTCCGAGGGTGGTCCTGCCGAGATATCCGTTTACGATGTTGTCGGACGACTCGTCTGGAGCAGCGCAGCGAATCCGGGATCTGACGAGGTGATCTGGGACGGCATGACCTCATCTGGCGCTCAGACTGCTGCAGGGCTGTATCTTGTTCGAGTCGAGTCCGGCGGGGAGGTCCGTGTCGGCAGGATAGTGGTTGCGAGGTAGGACGGAGATTCTTCGACTACCCAGTTCCTGCCGATAATACTTGTCGGGCTCTACACTGCCCTCCGTGAAGGGATCACGCCCTCCTGCCTGAGCAGGCTGGTAGGCGAGGAGTCCAGGAGATCTGATCCAATCCATCAGATGGGGAGATCTGATATGTCCATCAATGGCCAGGCGGTGATGGATCTGTCCAGCGGGAATCTCTCCGTACCAGGATACTCTACCCATAGATGCTCAAGATTGAGTTCACCAGGAATATTAGAGTCGTCAACTCTAATTGTCATTCGCTAACTAGTGCCGTACGAGTAATCAGGAGAAGATACTGTCAGGTGTGTAAGTGATGAATATGCAATTGTTGTGCAACAGAATAAGGAACATGTGTGTTGACATAATGCACACAATGTGACATGTTTGGAATATGAAACGAATTGACTGGAACGATGATAAGAATGGATGGCTACTCCGAGTCCGAGGTATATCATTTGAGGATATCCTCTATCATCTGAGTCATGATGGTCTGCTCGAAATCATTCAGCACCCCAATCAGGAGCAATATCCTGATCAGAGCGTCATGATAGTAGATGTTGAGGGGTATGCTTGTCTGGTTCCTTTCGTTGAGGATGATAATGTCATCTTCCTGAAAACGATTATCCCAAGTCGAAAGATGACAAAGAAGTATCTGGGAGAAGGTAGAAAATGAAACTTACAAAGGAAGAAAAGGAAATCCTTGACTCTGTTGAAAATGGAGAATGGGAACGTGTTCCTTACTTCGACAGCGAAGCTGCTGAGATCCGTGAAGCAGCCCGATCAACATTGAGAAAAGACAAGCGTGTGAATATCCGGATAACAGAGCGTGATTTCATCCATATCCAGAAAACCGCTTTGCATGAAGGACTACCATATCAAACCCTTATTTCCAGTATCCTTCACAAATATCTCAACGGTCGTCTTGTTGAAAAACGAGGGTAATTGCACAACAAGAGAATAATGAACCAGGTTTCAAATAGATGGATGATGTGACTCTTGTGCTGCCTATTCTGAGCGATATGGATAGCAATGCCGTACATGGAAGAACTGACTAACAAGGCTATCGGGATATCCGTTGAAGCAACAAAGATATTCATCTTCCTCCTTCCACGACACACTCCGCGAAGGGGTCATACACTCCTGCCTGAGCAGGCTGGCAGGCGAGGAGCCCGGGAGATATAGCTGAGGGGTGTCATCCTGGCGCAAAGAACTGCTGCATCACTGGGACCAGTCACTTAAAATCAGGAATTGCAATGGATTACCCGTTGTCCGAAGTATGGCAAGCATCTTGCCTTTACTTTCAGGGCAAGGAGGTTGTAATTGAGCTTTATCGATAGAATTCTCCCACGGAGAAATAGAGCTGAAGGTTATCCCGGCAAGGGGCTTCGCAGAAGACCTGCGCCGCTGCGCATCGCCGTAGTCGACCGGGACAAGTGTAGAGGTACCGGGGACTGCGAGGCCATCTGTCATTACCGCAGGATACGGGTTGGCGGGGATGGCAAGGCCAGGATCGCAAAGGGATGCATGGGGTGCGGTGCCTGCGCTGGCATCTGCCCGAGCGGGGCGATCTCAATGAAATGGACTGTTCCCACCCGCGGGGGGACGAGTGGGGATGCATGAATTATCTTACGCTTCCGGTCCACTGGTCCGGAGTCTGAACGCGAAGGAGAAATAGAAGATGCCAACATATGAGTACAGATGCCGCAAATGCGGACATGAGTTCGAAAAGTTTCAGAGTATGACCGCCGAGCCTGTCAGGATCTGTCCTGAATGCGAGGGAGAGGTCGAGCGTCTCATCGGAGCGGGAGCCGGGCTGATATTCAAGGGCTCGGGATTCCATGCTACCGATTACTCGGACAAGGGACCGAAAGACAAGCCTGGCTGCTGCAGTTCCGGGGCCTGTCCGCTGGTCAATAACACCGAATAGAGCGCTCCGGATCTGAATCACTGAGTCCGGTTATGTCTGGTGAACCTCACATGCCGGTGGTATAGTTCGCTCTGAGCTTCCTTCCCCGGATTCAGGAGGGGTCAAACTGAAAAATACTGCGGTCTTCTCGTTCCTTGCGCTCTGTCTATTTCTCTGTGCCTGCGGTGGTTCAGAGACAAGGGATGATGGAGTGGTCGAGGTGCTTTTCTGGCATGCCATGGGCGGTCCACTCGGAGAGTACCTTGAAGATTCTCTGATAGTCGAGTTCAACGAGACCCATCCATACATTGAGGTCATCCCGGTCAGCATGGGTAACTACAGGGCGCTGTGCCAGAAGATACTGGCCAGCGTGATGGCAGGTGACACGCCTGTTGTAGCGCAGGCATACGAGACATGGACGAGTCAGCTGGTCCGCGGCAATGCGCTTGTCCCGCTCGACTCCCTCATGTCCCTGGATTCCCCCGAGATCACCGAGCGATGGAACGATGACTTCTTTCCTGTCTTTCAGCGGAACAATACATATGACGGACGGATATTCAGCTTCCCATTCAACAAGAGCGTTCAGGCCATCTACTACAACGTCGAACTCATGGACAGCCTTGGTCTGGAGCCTGCCCGGACGCATGAGGAGTATCGGCAGCTGCTGCTGGCTCTGACATGGGACGGCAACGCAGACGGAGACCTCCTCGATGACGAGGACAGGTGGGGCACCGCCTTCAGCCCAAGTGTCGGGATGTTCGAGAACCTCCTGCTTCAGAGGGGCGGTTCTCTTATGAGTGAGGACGGCAGGACTACCGCCTTTTCTTCCGAGGCCGGAATCGAGGCTCTGCAGTCCATCATCGACCTCATCCACACCGACGGGACCGCGAGGATATCCAGCGGATACTCGCACCAGAATGATTTTGCCGAAGGTACTGTCGGACTGGTGCAGGGCTCCACTGTTTCACTGGCCTTCATGCAGAGCAACTGGGAGCGCAGGGAATCGAATGGAGATCCGACATTCACCATCGGACTCGCCGCACTTCCATGGGAGAGCGAGAAAGCCGTGATAATCGCGGGGACTAATGTGATACTCTTCCGCAAGAATGCTCCCGCCGTCGAGGCAGGCTGGGAGTTCATCAAGTGGTTCACGGAGCCGCGCCAGCAGGCGAGATGGAGTGCGGCTACAGGATATGTCCCTGCAACACGAAGCTCTTTCGAGAGACCGGAGATACTTGCTCGCTTCCAGGAGTACCCCGGGCTCGAGGATGTTATGCGGCAGGTGGAATATGCGCAGTTCGAGCCTCAGGAGACCTTCTGGTACGATGGAAGGCTCTTCCTCTCGGAGGCTGTGGAAATAGCTGTTTACGGCAGGATGAGCGCTGAGGAAGCGCTCAACAGAGCAGCTGAGCTTGCTGATGCGGAGCTTGGCTCAGATCTTGACTGAAATTAATAACTGTACTGAATGAAAAGCATTGAATCGAGAGAGGGGGGGCAATGAGCAGGATCATTCTGGCCCTGTTCCTGTCTGTGGCGCTTGCCGGCGCACAGACCGTCATCACCATCGCAGAAGCCAGGGAGGACAGTACGGGGGACGGTATCCCCGACAGACTGGGTGAGATAGTCACAATTGAGGGGGTGGCCACCTGCGAGGGTACACTCTTCTCTTCATCGACACCTCCGGGTCTAGGCTTCTACATGCAGGATGAGACCGCAGGCATCAATGTCTACGGTTACGACGACGCCATCCCGGGAGACATCATCGCCGGTGACGAGTGGCAGCTGACCGGTGAGATAATGCAGTACAACGGACTGGTGGAGATATCGCCCTCCGACCCTTCAGATTTTACCTATCTCGGTCATCCAGGTGTTCCTGACGCGCTTCAGCTCGCCCTTAACCAGGGGGTCAGTGAAAGTATCGAGGGTATGCTCCTCGCACTCGGCAGCAGCTCGCTCCAGCAGTGGGTGACAGTTGCCACCGAGCCGGCATTTGCCGGAGGCGGCTATAACTTCGAGGTCTGGAATGGCCAAACCGCTGTTGCAGTAAGGGTGAACGAATCCACGCAGATCAACATGGCAGGCATCGCGCCAGGCGTGAGGCTCTTCATGATGGGTATCGGCGGGCAGTACGATTCAGAGCCTCCATACGACAGCGGCTACCAGCTCCTCCCACGGTACCAGACCGACCTCGAGATATATCAGCCTTCCATCAGCGATCAGTTCCATCTTACGGTTCTGACTCCCAATCCCTTTGCGCCTTCTCTCGGTGAAACGGTCAATCTCGAGTATGGCGGACCGGCAGGAATGAGATTCACAATAACTGTCTTCGACAGATCCGGCAGGGATGTCACGCACCTGGCGGACTCGAGACCTGCGGGGGATGTCATTCAGTGGGATGGAACGGATGATGATGATCAAGTACTTCCCATTGGCCCCTACATCGTGCTCCTCGAGGGGTTCGACGGGGACGGGAAGCGCTTCACTACAACCGAGACCGTCGTGGTCGCGGCTCCCCTGAATTGAGGTGGGCCCCATATGCGTAAAATGAATGTAGCCCTGGCGGTCGTACTCGCACTGACCGCCGGACAGGCGATCGCTGCTTTTGAGGAACTTGAGATCGGTATACCGGCGCAGGCAATGGGCGGAACCGGAGTGGTGCTCTTCGGCCCGGGTGCGGTTCTCTGGAATCCGGCTGCGATAGCCGGAACCGATGGAGTGACGCTCACCGCCTCCGGAAGGCTCCCTTTCACCAATATGGACTTCGGGACCTTCGGGCTCGATGGAGCTTTCGCCGTGAGTGAATCCTGGGCGGGAGGCGTGAGCCTCAGATACTTCGGCAGTGACCTTTACAATGAACAGATGGCTGCCCTTACAATGGCCGGGATGCTGACCGAGGACATGTCCTTCGGGATCCAGCCGGTCATCTGCCGAGCAGTCATAGCTGACGGTGTAACCGAATACGGCAGTGCCACTGCCTTCGCTGTAAATGCCGGTTTCCAGGTCAGGATGTATACACGCTGGATGGTTGCGGCATCCATCAGGAATCCCTTTCAGGCGAGACTCGGAAACAGTGAGGATTACCTTCCAAGGCGGATCGACGCCGGTCTCAGGTACGAGCCTGCGCCCGGTATGAAGACCGCTTTCACGCTTTCCAGGGACTTCCGCGGACTCCGTCTGCACCTGGGGCAGAGGCTTCCCCTCGGTCCTGTCAGTCTCATGGCCGGCGTGCAGAGTAATCCGGTGACCATTTCGGGAGGGTTCGAGGCTCAGGTGGGAGGCATCGGCCTGGAATATGCCGTTGTTACCCATACTCAGCTCGATCCAAGCCATCAGGCCGGGGTGACATATGATTTCTAGCATCCTCACCGCGGCCCTGGTCACCTTTTCCGTTCCATGGGGATTGGATCTGAACACGGCCTCGCTGCAGGAGCTGCTCGAACTCGATGGATTGACCGCTGAGCAGGCTTCTGCTCTGTACGAGCACATATACATCACTGGAGGCCTGGAGAGCATCTACGATGTGATGGATATAGAATCCTTCACTCCCGAGGATCTCCAGTGGCTTCGCGATCGATGCAATGTAGTTCCTCCGGACGAGGGACGAATCTCCTCGCAGGTGATGAGCATCATGGAGCGGCTCGCCACTGAGGACGGACCGGGTGACGCGGCAGTCGACATGTGGGAGCATTACCTCATCCGGCCTCTGCCGATCAACTCCGCGACATCATGGCAGCTCCGCAGTCTGGACAGGGTCAGCCTCGTTGATGCGGCAGCTGTCGAGAGAAGGCTGCGGACGCTCGGTGATGTTTCAAGCGTGACCTCCCTTAGAAATGCTGACAATGTCAGTTACTACGGCTGGAGGAACATGCGGGACTTCGTCTCCATACGCGAGCTGGACCTCAGTTCAATGGAGTTCTTCGGCGGCTACAGGATAGTCGTTGACGGAGGCGACGGAAGATCTACCGAGGAGGACGGCATCGGCGGAATGCTGGATAATGTCCGCTCAGCCATCGAGGATATTGAGACCGGCGGGCGGGATTATACTGAAGCGGACAGCATTGCATGGCTTAACCGTCTGAACAGCGAATATACCGAGCTGCTTGCTACTGATAACGCCACAGGCTGGGAGCACAGGGTGCGGATCGGATTCGGTGACCGCCTCAGGGGAGGCCTGCGTCTCTCCCGGGGGAGGAGTTCGACCGCAGGGTTCGGTCTCTTCAGGGACATGGACCTCGGAGACCTGAACGACCGTTTCGATGTCGCGAAGGCCTATGTCTCCATGGACAACCTGGGTGCCGTCAGCAAAGTTGTACTCGGTAACTACAATATCTCCCTCGGCCAGGGCCTCATGGTGAACAACACCGATGAACTGATGTACCGGTCGACGTACAGGACCTTTGGTCTTTATCCGGATCTTACCTCAACCAGGCAGTTCGCCTTCACTGGTGGTGCGATGGAGCTGAGAACAGGTCCCTTCCTGGGATACGGCTTCTTCTCCAGCGCCTCTAGGGATGCAGTGACGGACCTGGACAGCGTTCCCAACATCCTCATCATGGCCCCCTTCAGGACCCATCCGTACGCCTCTGTGCTCACCGAGACGGTGATCGGCGGGTACGGCTACTACGATATGGGCGGCCTTCTTCCTTACGGGACCGCTCTTGGAGCCGGCTACATGAATGTAAGCTGGAGCGACTCCCTGGTCCCTGAAGCCGCAGCACTGGATATACCAGGGGACGCTGAAGCATGGGACTGCCCTGAGTACGATGTTCTCACAGCGGGAAGCTCCATGAACTTCATCGGACTTTCCGCTCAGACGGTACTTGATAATGTCAGTATCGAGGGTGAGTTCGTCAGGCAGGACAACGAAGCCATTGCCGCTCTCGCAAGAGCCAGATGGCAGAACGACTACTTCTATCTCCTCGGTATCTGGAGGCATTACGATCTTGGCTACTCCAACCCCTATCACAGGGGATTTGCAGAGCAGACAAGATTTGACGATACCATTTTCGAGAAGCCCTACTACCTGAACGATCCTCTGGCATCCCAGCTGGCCGAGTGGCCTGTACCCAAGCCGGAGGAGGGTCTCTACATAGAGAGCCGCTTCCAGCTCAGTCGCCAGGTGACCTTCACCAAGGTCTATCTCGATGTATGGCGGTCGCTGGCCTGGGGCTTCGACAACTACAGGTTCCAGGGAGAAGTTGAGTACCGTCCCGACTTCCCTGTCAGGTTCCGGCTGAAATGCAAGTACCAGGAAAAGACCAAGATGCACGATGTCATCCCCACTACTTCCCGGACTACGGAGTACACCTTCAGGACCTTCTTCCTGCCGTCGGGCAGTGATTACTTCGATATTCAGCTCCGCTTCGGCATGGTCGGTCTGACCCCGAATCCTCTCTACGGAGATGACAGGCTGATGACCGGGGGATACCTCTCCGCGAGGTGGGAGCACAACTTCACTGAGAACTTCTCCATCCTCGGCGGCTCGACTCTCTGGACCACAGACGGCATGAGCCAATGGGAGTTCGAGGATACCGGGATCGATTTCCTGGACGGTGACGGAACCAAGTTCTACGTGACGCTGAAGAATAACCTGTCTGACAACCTGCAGCTCAGGTTCAGAATACTTCGCAAGGATACTTTCTATCCCAGGAACGGGCTTTACAGGCCTGATCCTGACGACAGCTTCTACTACGAGGGTGATCCTGCGAGTCCGGTACGGGATTTTATTGATCATGTCACTGATTACGGCATACGCTGCCAGCTTGATTTCCGCTGGTAGAGCAGGGTGGAGGAAGAATGAGCATCATTGCAGCAGGAGTTATTTCGATACTGGCGGTGACCGCCGGACTGCCAGAGGTGATGTGGCTGGGCGATCAGGACCCCGCCGCCTCCGCCTGGTCCGAGGGGATGGGAGGCTGCGGCTTCCTTGAAAACTCGGCCCTCGGCGCGCTCGGTAATCCGGCTATCCTTGGTCTTACCGGGGACGGGCTGCGTGTGGATGCCGCAGCAGGAGCCACATATGTGACGGAGAAACGCACCCGCAAGGTCTATGATTCTTTCGGGAGTTCTATCGGGGAGTCGGAGTACGCTTTTAACACAGGGCTCTCCTTCGTGCCGATGGGAGCGGCGGTTTCCTTCCGGAATGCCTTCGGTCTTCCGAAGACCTTCTCCGCAGCTCTCGGATGGAGGATTCCACGATCCTTCGATTACAGTTACGATCGTATTGTGAGAGACAACTCCTATGTCGAAACAGGCAGGGAACAGTTCTCGGTCACCGGTATGGAAAATGAGCTGGCGCTTGCAATCGCCTTCACCCCTTCCGAAGCATTCACCTTCGGGATCGGCGGAGGATACATCATGGGATCGAGGGATGCCTCCTGGAAGGTCAACCACGTAGATCCCGCCCTGCTCGATACTCTTGCAGTTCGCAACGAGGATATCTCTGGAATGGTCGCAAGAGGTTCCGTGCTGTTCACCCCTGACAGGAGGGTCTTCATCGCGGCAGGGATCGAGTATCCGATGCCGCTTTCCTTCTCTCCTGAGGAGTTGGACGACCCCGCTGCATGGAGTGCTTTCCCCGACTCGATCGACTATGATCTCGACCAGCCGATGAAGGTTCATTTCGGAGCCCTCTATGTCCCGGGGAACAGGCTCATGTCCAGATTCACAGGCGAGTTCTACTGGAGCGCTGACGGCTCCCTGGAGTTCGAGGAAGAGAACCTGGGTCTCAGGAACTCATGGGGCGTCAGGGCCGGAGTGGAGAACACTCTTCCCGGAGGACCTGTCGCAAGGTTCGGCTTCGGCTATGATCGCTCTCCTATCGCAGCCGCACTCGATCGGATGAGTTTCTCCGCCGGTATGGGTTTCAGCGTTGGTGAATGGACCCTGGATGCCGGGGCCAGCTTCTCTCCGGACAGATGGAGACAGACTGAAATAACCGGGCTTCCTTCCTTCGCGGCGGGTGACAGCCTTACGGTTGAAGAGACCGAGACAAGACTGGTGTTCTCCATCAGCCGGGTCTTCGACCTCTAGGAGGGGGTGGAGGGTGAAAAGACTGCTGCCCATCCTGCTTCTGGCGCTGGTTTCCATCGCCGGATCGGAGATCGTCTATCTCAACATATTGCACACCAACGACATTCATGGAGGCATAGTCCCAAGAGAGGCCACCTTCATGAACCCCGATTTTCCCCCGATGATGGGGGGAGGGGCGTACATAAAGGCCTATGTGGATATGGTCAGGGAGGAGTGCGCCGCCAGTGGTGAGTACTGCCTTCTCATCGATGCCGGTGATATTTTTCAGGGCACGCCTACCGGTAACTATGGTGATGGTGAATTCGTGGTCGATTGGATGAACGTCTGCGGTTATGACATGATGACGCTCGGGAATCATGACTTCGATGCCGGGATAGAGAATGCGCTGGACCTCTGTGCCCAGACAGACTTCCCCGTCATCTGCGCCAATGTCGTCAACTCCCTTACCGGTGAATTTCTCGAGAATGTCATACCGTACCAGATACTGAATTTTGGCGGGGTGGATGTGGCCTTCATCGGCCTGACGACCACAGACACCTACGGCCTGGTAACACCGGAACTGCTCGGCGACTACATCTTTCTTGATGAGGTCGAGACCAGCGAAAGGTACATTCGCGAAGTAGAAGAGCTGGGTGCGGATGTCATAGTGTTTGTCTCCCATATCGGGCAGCCCGGAGATCCCGAACGCTATATGCAGAGGGTTTTCGATGCATGGGAGGCCGGGGAGGAATACACGAAGGACTTCAGCCTGAACCACGCCGAACTCACATGCGTCATGCCAGGCATCGATCTTATAGTATCGGGGCACACACATCTCGGGCTGGCAGAGCCCTGGGTGAATCCCATCAACCACACACTGGTGGTCCAGGGTTATGCCAACGGGACTGGTATCGGCAGGATAAGACTGGCTCTTGATACAGAGACCGGCACACTGGTCGGTTTCGATCTCCCCGAGGGCGGTGAGTACATCAGTCTTCTGCACGATGAGTTCTGGCCCGATGAGGAAGTTGCAGAGCTGATAGAGGGATATCGGCAGATAGCCGAGGCCGGCATGGACGATATCATTGCCGAGGCTGTGAGCCAGATCCCCAGGGGAGGTGCAGAGCACCCGCTTGGAAGGCTTATCGCCGATGCGATGATGTGGAGCGTCGGTGCTGATGTGGCACTCATGAACCGTGGCGGCATCCGTGCCGCGATCCCAAGGGGATTCATAACGGAGAGGGTGATCTACCAGGCCATTCCCTTCGAGGAGGATCTGTTCGTCATAGAGATGACTGGTGCCGAGCTGAAGGATATCCTTGAGACAGGCATGCAGGGCCGACGCAGGGACATGGAGATCGGAGGTCTCACAGCCCTTCGCAATCAGGCCATGCCCGATGGAGAGAAGATCGAGGACATGCTCATCGGTGGAGAACCCTTCGATCCGGAGCGTACCTACAGCTTCGTCACCACAGGCTACCTCGCCCAGGGTAACGTAGGTTACGATATCATGCTGGAGCACAATGCAGTACCTGCGGATGTAAAACTCCTGGACGCTGTAGTAGCTTACATCTCGGAACTCGAGATCGTAGAAGCCGATAACACCACAAGGATCATCTGGATTGATGAGCCCAGGTAGCAGCCTGCCTGAGAGGATCGCTGTTCTGGGTGCCGGATTGACCGGGCTCAGTGCCGCAGACCTGCTCTCCGAGCGAGGCAGGTCGGTAGTGGTTCTTGAGAAGGAAGACGGTCCAGGCGGACTGGCCTCGACCGTTCGGAAGGGCGCCTTCCACTTCGACTATGGTCCTCACCGCTTTCATACGAAAAATCCTGATCTGCTCGATCTCGTGGCAGGACTGCTTCCGGATGAGCTTCTCGAGCTGGAGCGTCTGAGCAGGATACGGCTGCTTGACCGCTACTTCATGTATCCGCTGGCTCTTGGAAATGTGCTGCGCAGGATGCCCCTTCACAGCGGCGCAGGAATGATGCTGAGCTACATAGGTGAACAGATCCGTAACCTGTTCCGCCCGAGGGAGGATGCGGATTTCGAGGGATGGGTCGTAAGGAGATTCGGCAGGAAACTGTATGACCTTTACTTCGGACCTTACACTGAGAAGCTCTGGGGATGTCCGGCGAGTACTCTGTCGGCGGATTGGGCCAGTCAGAGGATAACCGTCCCCGGGCTTTCCGGACTGATCAAGTCCACCCTCTTCCCATCCAGAGAGCAGGTCAGGAGTCTCGTCAGCACTTTCAGCTATCCGCAGGGGGGTATCGGACGCATATGCGAATCACTTGTGGACAGATGCACCTCAAGGGGCGTTTCTCTCCATTATGGAGTCAGACCGCTGCAGATCACCAGACTTCAGACGGGAGGTTTTGCCATAGAGACAGGGCAGGGCACTCTCGAAGCGGATGCCATCGTGAACACTGTCCCCGTCGGGGACTTCGTACGGCTCCTGTCTGACCCTCTGCCTGAAGAAGTGATGAATGCTGCCGGGGAACTCCGATTCAGGGCGATCGTCTTCGTTACGCTAAAACTCTCCACCAGGATCGAAGCAGCAGATCACTGGATATATGCCCCTGAGAAATGCTACCTCTTCAACAGACTCTCAATCCCTGAGAATTTCGATTCGAACTGTTCGGAGTCCGGTTCTCAGGTGGTCTTTGAATTCACATGCGATGAGGGCGACGATATCTGGAAGGGCGAAGTTGATCTTATCGAGGCTGCTGTCAGCGGCGGTGAGAAGCTTGGCCTGTTCTCCAGGACTGTAGTATCCTCGAACATGATCTCACGGCAGGCACATGCCTATCCTGTATACGACATGGATTATGCCGGGAGGGTCGCCACCGTACTGGACTCCATAGATGCCCTTGATGGGATAGTGACATGTGGCAGGCAGGGTCTTTTCCGCTACAATAACATGGATCACTCCATCGAGATGGGCAGGTTCGCGGCGCTTGAACTGCTGGGGGAGGATTCGGTCAGGAAGCGGTTTTCCTGGACATCGGACACCTGGGCCGATGGCTGACCGCAGCAGATCAAGGTTATTCCTCGCTTTGCTGGTGGGCATCCCCGGATGCCTTTTCTTCATTCTCTCGATAATAAGACCTGTCTGCGGTGACACCTGCGGTTTTGCTGACCCGATACTTTCCGCTACATGTCACCAATTGCCGTCTCGCAGTCTCCATCTCCCGTGGGGTATTTCGGGACTCTGTGCCAGATGCACCGCCTTCTGGCTGGGGCTTGCCCTCGGCGCACCTTTACTCTACTTCGACCTTCTGCGGATGCGGAGACCACCGTTCTGGACCGGTCCAATCCTGATCCTGCCGCTTGTCATCGATGGTGTCCTTCAGGCCTCGACCGCATATACTAGTGGAAATCTCATCAGGGGAATTACCGGGCTTCTTGCAGGGCTGGGAATTGCAGTGATGGCACTGGGTGGAGTTCCTGAGCGACTCACGGGGATGGGTGCCGGAAAAGCACGATAAGGATCAACTGACTCTTCCCAGATTCATATTCAGTATAAGTCCCTGCCGGGAAGATCGCACTGGTGGAGCACGGGTCGCCTGCACTCATTATCCCATAGGGGTATATTCCGAGGAAGGGGAGGTTCAAATGTATGAAGAGTCGATATTCCATGTCTCTCTTGACAGGGTTGAGGAGGGGATCGGCGTTCTCATCACCAGGGAGGGTCACACCTGGCTGCTGCCGGGGGAACTCCTGCCTGCTGACTCCGCCGAGGGGGACGTTCTCAAGGTCACTCTTCAGGTAGACAAAGAGGAAACCGACCTGCTTGCCGGAAGGATAAGGGACCTCCAGGCAAGGCTTCTCGAACGCACTGCCAATAAAGATAATAAGGGAACATAACACTTATCTATAGTTATGGGGACACGACGACCATGATCGATGGCCGAGAAGGAAGACTTGTTACCCCTATCAGCAACCATGTCATCGATTCCCGTGACATGCACTGCGTTGCGTGTCACATTGGAATCGATTCCATGATTGCGTTGCAGGAAGAAAAATCGGATGGCTGAGTTATGAGTACTGACAGTGTTGGCAGACTTGTACTTGTTGCTACCCCCATTGGCAATCTAGAGGATATGTCCCCGAGAGCCGCCCGCACCATCGCGGAGGCTGATGCGGTGATGGCCGAAGATACAAGGCGGACGGGAAAATTCCTCTCATCCCGCGACCGTCTCTACAGTTATCATGAGCACAACTCAACCGGTAGACTGCCTCAGATACTTGAATTTCTCAAATCGGGCGAAACAGTTGCGCTCGTTTCCGATGCCGGCATGCCTGGGATCTCAGATCCAGCATTCCGCGCAGTGCGTATGGCTATCGAGGAAGGTTTCACCATTGAGGTCATTCCCGGTCCATCCGCAGTCGTCACGGCTCTTGCAGGCTCCGGACTTCCGGTGGGAAGATTCGCTTTCGAGGGCTTTCTTCCAGCTAAGAAGGGGGCCAGGAAACGCAGACTGACAGAGGTTTCGGATTACAGCGGCACGCTGATCTTCTTCACCGGTCCGCATCATCTTCTGCGCGATCTTGCCGAGATGGAGGAACACCTCGGAGACCGATCGGCCTGTGTTGCCAGAGAGCTCAGTAAAGTGCATGAGGAGTATGTCAGAGGAACCCTCTCGGAATTGGCGCAGCAGTTCGCGGATCGCAGGATCCGCGGTGAAATAACATTGGTTGTAGAAGGCTCAGGAAGCTAGACTCTACCCACGAGTTTGATTGACGGGTAGGGGTTCCTTACCTATTTTACCATGCTTTGCTGAATTGGCTCAGGAGGAATTTTGAACTGGAATATTTTTCGGACGAACGGCAGGAAACTGCTTCGCCCTCTGGTCAGCCTTCTGGCCCATTTGGGGGTGGGACCATCTGCGGTGACGGTCTTCGGCCTCCTTGTTACGGCATGCGCTGCATGGCTCATATGGGGAGCTAACTACCTCATCGGGTCAATAGTTCTTTTTGTCGGCAGCATCCTTGATGCAGTCGACGGGGAGCTTGCGCGGAAGCAAGATGTTGTCAGCAAGTCGGGAGCCGTGTTCGATTCGAGCTGTGACCGGATAGGTGAGACACTGCTCCTCGCAGCTCTCCTTGCCGGGAAAGCCGGGGCGGCTCATAATGTGATTGTATATCTTGTACCGGCTGCCCTGGGCGGTTCGTACATGGTTTCGTACGTTCGTGCGAGAGCTGAGACAGTTGGTATAGAGTGCTCGGTAGGGCTCTTTACAAGAACGGAACGTCTAGTTCTTCTGATAGCCGGGCTTCTTGGCGCAGCCATATGGGATGAGAGAGCGGTGGTTGCCGTTCTCGCGGTGCTGGCAGTCGGTACCTGGTTCACAACCGGCCAGCGCCTGGTAAAAGTATTCAGGGACGGACGGGGAGTGCCGCTGGACGGACACTGACCCGTCTTCGTACCAATTGCGTGATATCACGCACATCAGGGAGGATCCGTAATGTCGAAGAAGAAGGTAAGGGTAGCAATCATCGGTGTTGGTAACTGCGCAAGCAGTCTTGTGCAGGGCGTCGAGTACTACAAGGACGCTAAAGAGCAGGATCGTGTGCCCGGCCTTATGCATGTGAATCTCGGTGGCTATCATGTTTCTGATGTGGAGTTCTCCGCAGCTTTCGACATTAATGTAACCAAGGTCGGCAAGGATCTCAGTGAGGCTATCTTCGCCGACCCCAACTGTACGGTTAAGCTCTGCGACGTTCCCAACCTGGGTGTCCCCGTACACCGGGGCATGACTCACGACGGTCTCGGCAAGTACCTCAAGGAAGTTATCGTGAAGGCCCCCGGATCCACATCCGACATCGTCGGTATCCTCAACGATACAAAGACCGATGTTGTTGTCAGTTACCTTCCCGTAGGCAGCGAAGAGGCTACGAAGTGGTATGTCGAGCAGATACTCGAAGCCGGATGCGCCTTCGTCAACGCCATTCCAGTCTTCATAGCGAGGGAGCCCTACTGGCAGAAGAGATTCCGGGACAAGGGTCTTCCTGTACTCGGCGATGACATCAAGAGCCAGGTCGGCGCCACTATCCTTCACCGCGTCATGACCCGCCTCTACGAGGACAGAGGGGTCAGGCTGGACAGAACCTATCAGCTAAATGTCGGCGGCAATACGGACTTTCTCAATATGCTTGAACGTGAGCGCCTGGAGAGTAAGAAGATATCCAAGACCAATGCGGTCACTTCACAGCTTCCAGGTGGTCTTGCTCCGAGGAACGTGCATATTGGTCCGAGCGATTATGTACCCTGGCTGGATGATCGTAAGTGGTGCTACATCCGCATGGAGGGCACCAGCTTCGGTGATGTTCCCCTGAACATTGAGGCCAAACTGGAAGTTGTGGACAGCCCCAACTCCGCAGGTGTTATCATCGATGCCGTCAGATGCGCAAAACTGGCTATGAACAACGGTCTCAGCGGTGCCATGGAAGCTCCGTCCTCCTATTTCTTCAAGTCACCTCCTGTCCAGTACTACGATGATCAGTGCAGAGAAATGACTGAGCAGTACATCGCTGAGTACGGCAGGAAGGAGGCCGAGAAGGTCTCCGATAAGAAGTCGAAGAAGTAAGGGTTTTGTCCCCCGACATCATCGGATCCACAGGATCCTTCATTACCTTCGAGGGGGTTGAGGGAGCCGGTAAGTCATCCAGATGCACGGCGCTGATCGAGGCACTGGAAAATCAAGGGATCAGCGCTGTTCATACTCGGGAACCAGGAGGTCCGCCGGCTGCCGAGCGAGTGCGGGAAGTACTCCTCGATCCTGATCTGGAAGTTACTCCGCTCACAGAGCTCATGCTATATCTCGCTTCCAGGGCGGCGAATGTTGATCTGGTGATACGGCCTTCACTGGAGGAGGGAACTCCGGTGATCTGCGAGCGTTACTCCGATGCGACACTTGCTTATCAGGTAGGTGGCAGAGGTCTTCCAATCGACCATGTACTGGAAGCGAATACGCTTGCCACTGGTGGTCTTGTGCCCGATCTCACGATCCTCATTGACCTTGATCCCGAGGATGGGTTCCGAAGATTGACCAGGCAGGGCAGATCGCGAGACAGGATAGAGCAGGAGGATCTGGATTTCCACAGACGGGTCAGGGATATGTACCTGATGCTTGCCTCTGAGGATAGTCGGTTCCTGGTTATAGACGGTTCTCTTCCGCCAGGTGAACAGGATGGCCTCATCATCACGGCTGTCATTGATCTCCTGGGCAGGGAAACCTAGTTTGAGAATATGGGAGATGATCAGATGAAAAAGATGCTGCCCACCTGGCTGTCCATCGTTCTTGCTGCAGGACTGCTCGTGACCGGCGGACTTATGATCCTCCCCTCGGCGATAGCCGATGATACGGTTTCGACGAGTTCGTCACTCGAGCTTTTCCTCGATGTATTCTCACGGACCTCCACCACGTACGTTGATTCGGTCGAGTCTCAGGCGCTCATTGAGGCGGCACTTCAAGGTATGCTCGAGTCCCTCGATCCGAACAGTATGCTTCTCAATCCCGAGGATTACGAGAACCTCACGATACAGATTACCGGCTCCTTCGAAGGCGTAGGGATCGCAGTGGGGCTCAGAGATGACTGGCTGACTGTTATCTCTCCGATAGAGGGCACGCCAGCTTACCGCGCAGGAATGAAGGCCGGGGACAGGATCGTGGAGATCAATGGTGAGTCCACTTTTGGACTCAGCACGAACGAAGGCGTCATGCAGATCCGCGGTCCAGGAGGAAGCACTGTTGATCTGACAGTGGTACGTCCCGGTGTAACCGATTCACTTACGTTCTGCATAGAGCGCGATGTGATTGATTTTCCCTCTGTTTCCGCGGCTTTTAAACTCGATGATGAGACCGGGTATATCCGTCTATCCCGTTTCGGAGAGGAGACGGCAGAGGAATTCGAGGAACAGCTGGACTCGCTTGTAAGTGAGGGAGCCCTCAGGATCATCCTCGACCTCAGAGGTAATGCCGGAGGACTCTTCTCGGCGGCGGTGGATATAGCCGACCTTTTCCTCCCGGCGGGTGCACTCGTTGTTTCTACCAACGGGTACTCGATGGGTGAGAACAGGTATCTGGCAACCAGTGGGGAATTCTTCGAGGGAGAAGTAGCGGTGCTCGTGGACGGCGGAAGCGCCAGCTCTTCCGAGATACTTGCCGGAGCTCTACAGGATCATGGGGTGGCTACACTCATAGGCAGCAGGACATTCGGGAAGGGGTCCGTTCAGACTCTTATGGATCTCGGTGAGTTTCCCAATATCGGGCATTATGCAGTCAAACTGACTACTGCGAGATACTTTACGCCTAACGGCAGCTGCATCGATCGCACTCTTGAGGATGACTTCTATGAGAGTGCCGATGACTCCCTCCAGGACTGGGGGATACTGCCTGATATAACCATTGAGTCACCTGAACTTTCAGGAGACATCGCTGTGGAATTGCTTGCCGGGTCGATGTTCTTCAAATTCGCCAACCAGTATATCCTCGATCATGAGATCGGGCTGGACTTCTGGCCCGACAGTATCGTCATGACCGAGTTCCAGCTCTACCTTGATGAGCAGGAGTTCGAGTGGGACATTGCAGAGTTCCAGGCAAATATCTATTACATCGAAAAGGCCGTTTTCTCCGAATTGGCTGTCAGGAACCGAAGTGGTGAGGAATACCACAGGATGATGGCTCCGCATGATGAGACCATCCAGAGGGCACTGGAGCTATTCTCGGAAACAAACTGATGCTTGGGGGATTGCGGGACATGCACTACCTTGCGTGTCCCTGTTGTGCTCAAATCACCCGTTGATTCGGAGGTAGTTCATGAGAATCAAATTCGGTACATCCGGATGGCGGGGAATAATTGCGAAGGAATATGGGACATGTACCTGTTACGTGTCCCTGTATATTCCCGAGCCACTCGCGGCATTCGGAGGTAGTTCATGAGAATCAAATTCGGTACATCCGGATGGCGGGGAATAATTGCGAAGGACTTCACATGGGACCGCGTTAACCACATCCTCGACGCGATAGCGGTCCTGCTCCTGGAAGAGGACAGGAACAGCATTGTGATCGGGGGAGATTGCAGGTTCCTGTCACCAGAGCTTGCCATCGAGGCAGCTGAGCGCCTTTCCGGCTACGGATTCAATGTAATACTGGCAGATCGACCGACACCTACTCCGGTTCTCTCTTATGCCTGCAGGACCGGTGGTCATGGTGGAGTCGTCAACTTCACGGCAAGTCACAATCCTCCGATGTACAATGGTATCAAGTTCTCACCCTGGCATGGCGGACCGGCTGACGGCATCGTAACCGGCCGTATAGAAGAGCTTGTGGCGTCTGAAGCGAAACCAGAGGCAGGACAGGGCTCAGTGAATGTTACGAACCTTCTTCCATCCTATACAGCTGAACTGCTCGGCAGGATCGATACAGAAGTTTTCCGTGGCAGTGGACTCAGAGTGGTGTATGATGCCTTTTCCGGAGCAGGCTCCGGTCTCCTTGACAGAATTCTGGTCGACCTCGGAGCGGCTGTCAGAGTGATCAACGGCAGACGCGATCCGCTCTTCGCGGGAAGAGATCATCCCGAGCCCGGTGAGGATGGGACAAGGGATCTCGGAGCAGAGGTCAGAAGGAGTGGAGCCTCTATCGGACTCGCGACTGATGGTGATGCGGATAGATTCGGTCTGGTGGATGAGAATGGTGAGTTTGTCTCACCGCATGATTTCCTGCCGCTCCTTCTCGATTATCTCGCTGGAACGAGAGGTCTTAAGACAGGTATCGCTGTGCGCTCCGTCACCACGGGTAGTTTACTGGACAGGGTTGCGGCTGCCCATGGTCTGGAGGTAGAGGTAACCCCGGTTGGTTTCAAGTACCTCGGGGGAAGGATGCTGGAGACCGAAGTAATAATCGCCGGTGAGGAGAGCGGAGGTATGTCAATCCTTGGTCATGTACCTGAGAAGGACGGCATACTCGCCTGTCTGCTGGCTTCGGAGATGGTATGTGCCAGAGGCATGGGGCTCGGAGAACAGATCAGGAAGCTCTGGGAGAAGTATGGTCGGAGTTTTATATCAAGGCGGGATGTCCCGCTCAAGGATGACCTGAAGGACCTCGTCTGTGAGATGTACTTCGAATCGGAGCCGGATAGCATTGCGGGAAGAGCGGTTACTCGGGTCGACAGAACCGATGGCGTTAGACTTCTTCTCGAAGGAGACTGTTGGGTGCTGATCAGGCTCAGCGGAACAGAACCGCTCGCCAGGGTCTATTCAGAGGCACCCACTCTGGAACTGAGAGATGAGCTCCTGGACGCTGTTATCAGTACATTCTCCCGGAGTCCCCGATGAAGCTCGATACGGCAGGCATGACGGTCGATCTCAAGAGCCTTTCCATGGGCATGAACTCAGCCTGTGTTACATTTCCTCTTGAGTCTGTCGACTGGCATCTCGAAGGGATCCTCCCTGCTGCAGGTGAGGGAGTGCTCGATATTCAGATAGACCTCGGGGAAAGGAATATCGTCTGCACCGGTTCTCTGGAGGCCGATTTTGTCATAGAATGCGCAAGATGTCTAGAACCCGCCCGGTTCCCAGTAACTGCGGAGATAAGCCGTGTCTACTCCAGCGACTACAGGATCCTTGAGGAGACTGACGCGGTGCCGATCATAGTGGAGGACGGTGGTCTGGTCATTCTCGATGCTCTCAGGGAAGCGATCGACCTCTCCGTTCCATCCAAACCGCTCTGCAGTCCTGATTGTCCCGGGATTAGTTATAATTAGGCTTACCGCCGGGAGGGGAACCTGACGGTCAAGTTGATGAGATGCAGTATGAGACCCACTCGTGTTTATCGATGTGTACACGCAACGCAGGAATGAGAAGGAATAATGCCGGTACCTAAAAGACGACACTCCTCGACCAGGAGAGACAAGCGCAGGGCCAATGATGCCCTTAAAGAGCACTCGGTCAGCCACTGCCCTCAATGCGGTGAGCCCAGGCTCCCACATCGAGTATGCAAGCATTGCGGTTTCTACGACGGCCGCCAGGTCGTTCAGCCCAAGGAAGACTAAGGATCACGATTAATCCGATATGATCGGCGGTGAGCCCAAGTGCCTGATGCTCTAACAGTCGCAGTTGACTGTATGGGTGGCGACAGAGGTCCCTCTGTTGTTGTTGAGGGAGCAGTTCAGTTCTTCAAGGACTGCGGCAGGTCTGTTACAGACAATGCGTCGCTTATTCTTGTCGGAGACCGTGACTGTCTTTCAAGAGCGCTATCCAAGGCCGGCGGGGCAAAACTACCCATATCCATTCAGCATGCTTCGCAGGTCGTAACAATGGATGATCACCCTACTGAAGCTCTCAAAAGCAAGCCAGACAGCTCCATGGCTGTAATGGCTGCTCTTCAGAAAAAGGGTCTGGCTCAGGCGATGGTTAGCCCGGGAAATACTGGCGCAATGATGGCGGTTAGTATCTTTGCCCTGGGCAGGGTCAAGGGGATACCCAGGCCGGCTGTCGCAGCGACATTTCCCACTCAGAACAACCCGACCGTTGTGCTCGATGCCGGAGCGAATGTCGACTGCAGGGCTGATCAGCTCTTTCAGTTTGCGCTCATGGGTGAGGCCTACTCAAAAGGAGTATTCGGGATTGATAGTCCCAGGGTGGCCCTGCTCAATGTCGGTAACGAGAAGAGCAAAGGCACGGATACTACGAGAGAGGTCTATGGGATGCTCTCCGGTTCCGGTCTCAACTTCCAGGGCAATATCGAGGGAGACGGGATACTGAAGGGTGAAGCAGACGTCGTGGTCTGTGACGGCTTCGTCGGCAACGTAATAATGAAAACATTTGAATCGATAGCGGAACTTGTCGGAGGATCGCTCTACCTGGAAATGAAGAGGCACTGGGCTTCCAGGGCAGGCTACCTCCTGATGAGACATTCATTTTCCAAACTCTGGGAGAGATTTGATTCCGCTGAATACGGCGGAGCTCCTCTACTTGGCCTGAACGGAGTCTCCATTGTTGCCCACGGAAGCAGTTCTGCCAAGGCTATTAAGAACGCAATAGCAGCATCCTGCGATTTTTACAGGAGCGGGGTCAGTGATCGGATACGACTGGAGATAAGCAGCTCCACCTCGTAAGATTGGAGAGAAATTGAATAGAAATGCATATATCGTTGGCACCGGACACCATGTACCGGAGAGGAAGCTGACTAATGCCGATCTCGAGAAGATCGTCGATACTACGGATGAGTGGATAGTCACAAGGACGGGCATCAGGGAGCGCCGGATCTGTGATGAGCAGACCGCCAACTCCGATATATCCAGCGAAGCTGCTAGAAATGCAATGAAAGCCGCTGGCTGGAAGCCGGAAGATGTCCAGATGATAATTCTGGGAACCGTCACGCCTGATTACACTTTCCCAAGCACCGCCGCGCTGGTTGCGGATCGGCTGGGGCTTGGGCACATACCTGCCTATGATTTCGAGGCTGGATGCTCAGGATTCATCTACGGGCTCATACAGGCAAAAGCCTTTATCGAATCTGGTCTCCTGGATAGGGTACTGGTCATCGGCGCCGACATGCTGACCAAGATCACGAACTGGGACGACAGGACCACATGCGTTCTATTCGGTGATGGAGCCGGGGCGGTAGCAATCTCCTCCGAAGGACCGGGCGGCAGACTTGGAGGATTCCACTGGGGCTCCAACGGTTCTGTGGGAGAACATCTCATTCAACCCGGTGGCGGCTCCAGAAATCCAGCCAGTGCTGAAACCATTGAACAGAATCTTCATACTATTCAGATGGATGGATCAAGGATATTCAAGCATGCTGTCAGGGCAATGCGCGATGCATGCCTGAAGGCGCTGGAGATGGATGGGACTCCTAAAAGTGAAGTTGATCTTCTCATATCTCATCAGGCTAATCTCAGGATAATCGATGCTACCGCGAGGGCACTCGAGCTGCAGCCGGAGCAGGTGTTCATCAATATCCAGAAGTACGGGAACACTTCAGCTGCTTCGATTCCGATCGCGCTTGATGAAGCCGTCAGGGAAGGTACGATCCAGAAGCCGAATACTGTTGTTCTTGCGGCATTTGGAGCGGGGCTTACCTGGGCCGGCATCATCCTCCACTGGGAGGAAGGAACGGAGGGGAAGTGAGCAGAACAGTTGTCATTACGGGTGCGGCCCGGGGTATCGGACTCGCAATTGCAGGGAAACTGGTCGATGAGGGCTGGACCGTAGCCGGGTGTGATGTCCTTGCTGAGGAACTCCAGTCACTTGCGGAGACTCTCGGGGACCGATTCAGACCTTTCGTGTTGGATGTGACCGATGAGGACTCGGTCACGGAGACTGCTCGCAGGATAGAGGAGGAGACCGGACCGGTCTTTGCTCTCGTCAATAACGCGGGGATCACCAGAGACGGCCTCATCATGCGTATGAGCATGGCCGACTGGGACAGCGTTCTGGCAGTCAACCTTACCGGCGCCTTTATGATGTGCAGAGCCTTTTCCAGAGGTATGCTGAGGCACAAGGAAGGTTCGATTGTGAACATTTCCTCAGTGGTAGCACTGCTGGGAGCAGCCGGACAGGCGAACTACGCATCCACCAAAGCCGGACTTCTCGGACTGACCAGAGCCCTTGCCCGGGAATTCGCAGGCAGAAACATTCGTGTGAATGCTATTGCTCCTGGATTCATAGAAACAGATATGACCCGTGAGCTTCCTGAAGCGGTACGGAACGATTACGAAGACAGGGTACCGATGAAGCGAATGGGTGCACCCGCTGATATTGCAGAGGCGGTCAGCTTTCTCCTGAGTGATGCTTCTACTTATATTACCGGAGTTGTGCTGCCGGTTGACGGGGGATTAACCACCTGAGAAAGGACGAATCATGGAACTAGAGAATCGTGTTGCTGAAATTATAATCGACAAATTGGGAGTTAAGCCTGAGCAGGTTACGCCAGAAGCCAAGTTCGATACTGACCTCGGTGCTGATTCCATAGACCAGTACGAACTTATTATGGGTTTCGAGGACGCGTTCGGCCTCAGGATCGACGAAGAGGAAGCCACCAAGCTGACCACCGTCGGCAAGGTCGTTGAGTATCTCAAGGGTAAGGGGCTCGACCAGTAGCTGGTCTTTGCAGATGAGCATTGCGCACCGCAGAGTGAAAATACCTGCGGTGCGGTGCTGTAGTGGGGGCCACCTCTAAGAGCTCTTTGGAACAGGGGATGCAGTCAATGGACAGACGAGTCGTGATAACCGGTGTCGGTGCCATCAGCCCGATAGGCATGACCGCCCGGGAGAGCTGGGAGAATGCCGTCGCGGGGCGTAGCGGCATCAGGAGGATATCCCTTATTGATCCCTCCGATTTCTCCAGCCAGATCGGCGGCGAGGTCAAGGGTTACGATCCCGAGGAATATCTTGAGCGTAAACTAGCCAAGCGGACGGACAGATACACGCAGTTCGCGCTCATATCCGCCAGGGAGGCTTTTGAAGATTCCGGCCTGGAAGGGAATATTGAGCCTGAGAGGCTTGGTGTGATCATCGGATCCGGTATCGGCGGGATAACTACGCTCGAGCGTGAGCACAAGGTCGCACTGGACAAGGGCGTTCACAGGATCAACCCCTTCTTCTGCCCGATGATGATAGGCAATATAGCAGCTGGACAAGTCGGGATAGACATCGGAGCCAAGGGTCTCAATTTCTCGGCCGTCAGCGCCTGCGCCAGCAGTGGACATGCCATCGCCATAGGCGCGGACATGATAAGACTCGGCAGGGCGGAGGCCATCCTCTCAGGGGGAAGCGAAGCTCCCATGACCCTTACCGGGATAGGCGGCTTCTGCGCCCTTAAGGCGCTCTCGAGGAGGAATGACGATCCCCAGACCGCTTCCAGACCCTTCGACAGAGACAGGGACGGATTTGTAATAGCAGAGGGCGGCGCTGTTGTTGTGCTTGAGGAACTCGAGCATGCGAGGGCCAGGGGAGCCAATATTATTGCCGAGTTATCCGGCTCCGGCATGACCTGCGATGCTTACCATATCACTGCTCCGGCTGAGAACGGTGAAGGCTCGGCAAGGGCAATGCGCCTGGCAATTGAGCACTCCGGAATGGTGCCTGAGGATATCGATTACATCAATGCCCACGGCACCTCGACCCAGCTGAACGATATCAATGAGACAATCGCTATCAAGACCGCTCTAGGTGAGGAGAACGCCAGACGGATAATGGTCTCCTCGACCAAATCGGTAACTGGACACATGCTCGGTGCGGCAGGTGCGATCGAGGCCATATTCACCTCGTTTGCCCTTAATGAGGGAGTGATCCCTCCTACCGCAACGCTCCAGAATCCGGATGAGGGTTGTGATCTCGATTATGTTCCCGGCAAAGCCAGACAGGCTGTTATTCATGCCGCTCTCTCCAATTCCCTCGGGTTCGGGGGGCATAATGTGACCCTGGCTCTGAGAAAGTACACAGGGGAGTAGCGGGAATGGGCGCATGCCGCCCGATAACTGATCTGCAGGAGCTGCTTGGATACAGGTTCGATGATCAGGAGCTGCTGCGCAGGGCATTGACGCATAGCTCGCTGGAAGACTCCGGCACTGGCGGGGATTACGAAAGACTTGAATTTCTCGGTGATGCCGTGCTTGAACTGGTTACACGTGAAGGACTCCTGGAGCGCTTCCCCGCTGAATCTGAGGGGGACCTAACCAGGAGAAAGATAAAGATCGTGCAGAAGGGCAATCTGGCCCTTCATGGCAGACGGCTTGGGCTGATTTCATTTGCTCGTACCGGGAAGAGCTTTGACCGATCTGTCGGTGGTGCGGAATCGCTTGCAGCGGATATCATCGAGGCCATTGCGGGAGCCATCTACCTTGATTCAGGATTATCTGCTGCTGCGGAGTTCGTTAAACGGGAGGTGCTTCTGCCCTCCATAGAGGATGATAAGGGACCTCTGGCCGACAGCAGGTCGGAGTTGCAGGAATACTGTCAGGGGGAGGGACTGCCACTCCCTGTATACAGTCTGATCGACAGGAAAGGCAAGGATCATTCACCGATCTTCACGATTGCCGTCCTGGTCGACGGGCATGAAATAGGAAGAGGTCACGGGTCATCCAGGAGAGCTGCCAGGGAAGCTGCTGCCTGGAAAGCCCTGGCAACCATCGAGAGGACAGAATAATATGGATTACTATCTTTCTGATGAACTGACCGACATCAGGGACATCTGCAGGGAGATCGCAGAGAAGTACATTGTTCCTGCCAGGGCAGAATTGGATGAGGAGAACCGGTTCCCCAGAGAGATAATGAAGGTCATGGCGGACAGCGATATCCTCGGCATTTACATTCCTGAGGAATTCGGCGGAACCGCAGAGGCCTTCGGAGGCGGGGCGATGGCTCTCAGCGTCGCTACGGAGGAGTTCAGCAGGGCCTGTGGGGGAGTAGCGGTTTCCTATGCTGCCAATGCACTCGGAGCCATGCCCATACTCATATCCGCCTCTGACGAGCAGAAAACCAGATATCTGCCTGACCTTGCTTCCGGAAGGAAGCTTGCCGCATTTGCTCTGACTGAGTCAGAGGCCGGAAGCGATGCCGGCGGAGTGAAGACAAAGGCCATCAAGGATGGTGACCACTACATTCTCAACGGCACCAAGCAGTGGATAACAAATGGCGGTGAGGCTCAGGTCTACACCGTCATCGCCCTGACTGATCCTTCTAGAGGAGCCCGCGGACTCTCCGCCTTCATAGTCGAAGAGGGAACACCCGGTTTCTCCTACGGCAAGAAGGAAGACAAGATGGGCATCAGGGCCTCGGCCACCCGCGAGCTTATCTTCGAGGATTGCAGGATACCTGCCGAGAACCTCATCAGCGGCGAGGGAAGAGGTTTCATTGTTGCGATGAAGACTCTCAACAGATCCAGACCGGGTGTGGCCTCCCAGGCGGTTGGTATCGCCCAGGGAGCCCTGGACGAGGCGGCAAAGTACGCATCCCAGAGAAGGCAGTTCGGACAGCGTATCGATTCCTTCCAGGCAATTCAGTTCATGCTTGCCGATATGGCAACACAGATCGAAGCTGCAAGGGCTCTGACCTACAGTGTTGCCAGGATGATAGATGCCGGGGCAAAGAAATATGAGAAGGTCTCCGCTATGGCGAAAGTCTTCGCCAGCGATGTTGCCATGAAAGTAACGACTGATGCCGTTCAGATCCTTGGCGGATACGGCTACATGAAGGAGTATCCTGTTGAGAAGATGATGCGGGATGCCAAGATAACACAGATTTACGAGGGCACGAACCAGATACAGCGTGCCGTTATCGCTTCCGCTCTCATCAAGGAGACAGCGGCCGGAGGTAATTGAGCATGCGGATAGCTGTAGCCGTTAAGCAGGTGCCTGATACCGCGGAAGTGCGCATCGATCCCGAGAGGGGCACGTTGATACGGGAAGGTGTTCCCTCAATACTCAATCCTTTCGACGAGTATGCCCTTGAGGAGGCTTTCAGGTGGAGGGATGAACTCGGAGGAACCGTTGTCGTAATCACAATGGGTCCTCCATGGGCTGAATCCGTTCTACGGGAAGCGGTCGCAATGGGCGCAGATGAGGCACTTCTCATCTCCGACAGGGCTTTCGCCGGAGCTGATACATGGGCCACCAGCCATACGCTTGCAGCTGCGGTCACGAAGCTCGGAGATGTCGATCTGGTCATCACCGGTAAACAGGCCATTGATGGTGATACAGCTCAGACAGGCCCCAGCATAGCAGCTTCTCTTGACTGGCCACAGATAACTTTCGTGGGGAAGGTCAGGAGTATCGAGGATGGACACATTCTGGCGGAGAGATATGTAGAGGGCGGTATAGAGGTTGTCCGTTCATCACTCCCTGCGGTTGTGACCATTCTCAAGGACGCAAACACTCCGAGACTTCCGTCTCTCAGAGGCAAGATGAAAGCCAGAAAGCTGGAGATACCGACCTGGGGCATCGATGACCTGGGACTGGATCCCGCCGAAACAGGTCTGGATGGTTCACCCACGAGGGTGGTTACCATTTCTACCCCTGAGACATCCTCTGACGGTGAGATGCACAGGGGCACACCCGAGGAACTTGCGGCAGTTCTTGCCGATCTCCTTCTCGGTGAGGAGGAAAGCTGATGGCCAGCATCGAAGTTCGCAAGGATACCTGTGTCGGTTGTGGTGCATGCGTTCCAGCCTGTCCTTATGGTGTCATCTCAATGGAGGATGGCCTGGCCATCATCAGTGATGAATGCTATCTCTGCGGAGCGTGTGAATCCTCCTGTTCCTTCGGTGCCATAATCATCCGTCAGGATAAGTCTGAGAAGGTGGATATCTCCGAGTACTCGGGAATTATGGTTCTTGCAGAGCAGAGGGATCGCGTGGTCGATCACAGCACCCTCGAGCTTCTGGGTGAAGCGCGAAGACTCGCTGACAGCTGCGGTCAGGAGGTGCTTGCTGCACTGCTTACCTCTGATTGCGGAGACTGGCCGGCCAGGCTCGTTGAGCATGGGGCTGACAGGGTCCTGGTCACATCAGCTGCCGAGCTTACACATTTTCGCACAGAGCCGTTCACACAGATCGTATCCAGGATGATAGAGGAAATGAGACCGGCTGTGGTTCTGGCTGCGGCCACCACTACCGGCAGAGATCTGATGCCCCGTATCGCAAAGAACCTGAATACCGGTCTCACTGCTGACTGCACTGAGCTTGTCATCGACGGGGAGTCTGGAAACCTCATGCAGACGCGACCTGCGTTCGGCGGCAATATCATGGCCACAATTGTCTGCGCGGATACAAGACCTCAGATGGCGACAGTGCGGCCAAGGGTAATGAAAGCGCTTGAGCCCGATCCTGCAAGAGCTGGTGAGGTGGTCGAGTTCCCGGCAGCACATGGAGAACTCGATAGCAGAACCGAGATCCTTGAGTTCCTTCCTCTTGAGGAAGGTGAAGTTGATATCACTGAATCTGATATCATCGTTTCCGGTGGCAGGGGTGTGAAGGATTCAACCAATTTCGCATTGCTTGAAGAGCTTGCAGGTCTGCTGGACGCCAGTGTCGGGGCAAGCAGGGCATCAGTTGATGCAGGCTGGATCCCCTACCCCCACCAGGTAGGACAGACCGGCAAGACAGTGAATCCCAAGACATACATCGCCTGCGGGATTTCAGGAGCCATACAGCACAGGGTCGGTATGCAGTCCTCCGACAGGATCATAGCCATCAACAAGGACGAGACCGCTCCTATCTTCGAGTTCTGTCATGAGGGCTTCATCGGCGACCTTTTCGAGATACTCCCGCTGGTCATCAAGGAGATCAAGAAGCGCCGCAGCTAGAATAAAAAAATGGTGCCACCCACCATTAAGTCAGATGCCACCTGATACGTCAGTACAGATCGTATCTGGCAAGGCGGCCGTCCAATCGACCGTTACGCAGAGGTTTTTTCCACGAGGCTCTCAGGCCTATCTCCTTGAGCAGATCTCTCTTTCCGAAGTACACATATGCCGTGCTGCCGGTGCATCTGCGTTTGAGGAAGTTGCCCAGTTCCCCCATGAAACCACCCATATTGCTGTTCTTCCCAAGTCTGAGACCGTAGGGCGGGTTGGTGAGGATAGTCGCTCCCCTGATATCACCCAGCTGCTGGAAACGACTTGTGTGAAGACCCACTTTCTTCCCTGAAGGAAGGACACTGCAGTTCCCCCTGGCAGTGGCAATATTTTCTGCGGAGGAGTCACTCCCCCGGATAAGTCCTTCGGGGAGTTCGCGTATCTCGGAGTTGGCAGTCCTTCTGACATTCTTCCACTCCTCTTGAGCATACTCAGGCATGCACTCAAAACCGAACTTCCTTCTCATGTAGGCCGCAGGGATGCGGCAGTAGCTCATAAGAGCCTCGCAGAGAAGAGTGGCTGAGCCGCACATGGGATCGACCAGGGGAGTTGAGCCGTCCCACTTCGAGAGATGTACAATAGCCGCGGCAAGAGTCTCCTGCATTGGAGCTTCGACAGACTTCTTTCTGTATCCCCGTCGATGCAGTGAACCGCCAGAAGTGTCCAGTCTGATCGTGGCGCGATTCCTGTGAATGCGGAGTCCGAGCCAGACATCGGGATTCTCTGTGTCAACGCTGGGGCGTTTGCCCTCCCGCTCTACGAACCAGTCTGCAATGGCATCCTTAAGTCTGAGTGCCGCAAACTGGGAGTGCCTTATCCTGGAGTCTGAGACTGTAGCGAAGATGGCGAACGTTCTGTCTGTTGAGAGAACCTGTGACCAGTCGAGTGACTTGGCGGTCTTGTACAGGTAACGGTCGCTGTGGCAGTCGAAGGTAATGAGAGGAGCGAGTACCCTGGTGAAGAACCTGGAAAGGTAATTAATCCTGTAGAGAGCTTCCATGTCAGCACCGAAGAACATTCCGCGGTATGCTTCCTTGGGATCGGACGCGCCGAGTGAGGTCAGTTCCTCTTTCCCCAGTTCCTCCATACCCTCAGCGATGAGGGCGAAGAACCGTCCTGTTCTCTGATACTCGAATATCCCGTCGTCAGTATTCATGCTTCTGCCTCCGCTCCGGGGAGCCCCCTCATTGAAAGGGATATTCTCTTCCGCTCCATGTCAACCTCAAGCACCAGGACCCTCACCTTATCGCCCACGGAGGCAACTTCGGCTGTGCTTGCGATGCGGCGGTCAGCCATCTGGCTGATATGCACAAGGCCATCCTGATGTACACCGACATCGACAAAGGCGCCGAAGTTGGTGACATTGGTGACAATACCGGGGAGGATCATTCCCTCCTCCAGATCCTTCATTTCATGAACATCTGCGAAGCTGAAGGTCTGGAAAGTCTCCCTTGGGTCACGTCCCGGCCTCTCCAGCTCTTCCATGATATCTCTCAGTGTGGGAAGCCCTACTCTGTCATCTACGAAATCCTGAAGCCGGATCTTCTGTCGCTGTTCCGCTGAACCGATGAGTTCCCGCACGGTTATGCCGAGTGAGTCCGCCATCTTCCTTACTATCGGATAGCTCTCAGGATGTACGGCACTGGCATCCAGGGGATTCTTTCCATCGGTGATCCTGAGAAAACCGGCACATTGCTCGTAAGCCTTTGGTCCAAGCCTGGCGACCTTTAGAAGCTCCCTTCTTGAGGTGAATGGACCATGCTCCTCCCTGTATGCTGCGATGTTCGCTGCAATGGCGGGAGAGAGGCCTGATACATAGGCGAGGAGCTGTCTGCTGGCGGTGTTGATCTCTACACCAACTGTGTTTACGCAGCTTTCCACAACCCCGTCCAGAGACTTCTTCAGCATACCCTGATCCACATCGTGCTGGTACTGGCCGACCCCGATGGACTTGGGATCCAGCTTCACGAGCTCTGCCAGTGGATCCTGCAGTCTGCGACCTATGGAGACGGTCCCCCTGACCGTGATGTCGTGGTTTGGAAACTCCTCCCTGGCAGCCTCTGAAGCGGAGTAGATCGAAGCGCCGCTCTCGTTCACCGAGACCACGGTCACATCTCCGGGAAGGTCTGCCTCAGCCAGGAAGACCTCAGTCTCCCTGCCGGCGGTGCCATTGCCTACAGCCACAAACGTGGTGCCGTGCTTTCCCGAAAGATCCCGGATGATCTTCGCAGCCCTGCCCCGCTCCCCTGAGGAGCGGAAAGGATGGATGGTGGTCCAGTCCTTCAGAGCACCCTGGGCATCCAGACAGACGACCTTGCAGCCTGTCCTGAAGCCAGGATCCACGGCCATGACCGCCTTCTGGCCGAGTGGAGCGGCAAGGAGGAGCTTGCGGAGATTGAGAGCGAACACCCTGATGGCTTCTGTATCCGCTTCTTCCTTGCTCCTCTGGCGGGTCTGGTTCTCCATGGAGGATGCCAGCAGACGTTTGCATCCATCTTCTGCTGCGTCAAGGATAAAGGAACCCTCATTCGAGTTACTGTCCCTGATCTGCCTGCGCACCACTATTTTCAGCATCTCATCCACTGGAACTTTTATCATGAGGGAGAGGACTCCTTTATCCTCGCCTCTGCGCATTGCCAGGACTCTGTGAGAGGGGGTTCGGCGGACAGGTTCACTCCTGTCGAAATAGTCCCTGAATCTGGAACCCTCATGTTCCTTCCCTGGAAGGACCCTGCTCTCCCAGGTGCCCTTTGACCAGAAGAGATTCCGCACGGATTCTCTTGTCTCGGCCACTTCCGTGAGTTCCTCGGCCAGAATATCGCTCGCACCTGCGAGGGCATCCTCCACAGACGATACACCCTTGTCCGTATCAATGAACTCAGCTGCGTATTCCTCCGGATTGCCATCCTGCTGTGCCAATATCCTGTCAGCAAGAGGTTGCAGACCCATCTCCCTTGCTTTAGTTGCCCTGGTGCGCCGCTTCGGACGAAAGGGGAGGTAGATGTCTTCAAGAGAAGAGAGGGATTCAGCTGAGTTTACAGAAGCTTCAAGCTCAGGAGTGAGCAGCTCCCTCTCTTCAAGGGAGCGAAGTACAGCCTCTCTCCGTTTATCCAGCTTCTCCAGCTGTTCGAGCCTATCACGAATCCCGCCGATGGCGACTTCATCCATACTGCCAGTGGCTTCCTTGCGGTACCTGGCGATGAATGGTACAGTCGAGCCGCTGGCAAGCAGGTCCGCTACAGCGGCAACATGGTGTTCACGCAGCCGAAGCTCGGATGATATCCTGTCCAGGTGATCTCGAGGCATCAGGCGTTCTCCTTCAGCGATAGCATCATCAGACAAATCAAGTACAGTGCAATCTCGGTCGGAAAGGGAATATACTGCCCCGAGGTCCTGATGCTGCAGCACCTCCTCTTTGACTAATGCGCTCCTGCGATTATCTTGACGCAATCAGTCATATCCATCTTGAGTATCAACCGATAAGCGAGGTTTCTGAGCCTCCTGAACGGAAGGTCCGGGAATAGTGGAATGCCCCAAGTGCCAGCATCAGCAGCCTGACACTAATACAGAGTGTATCAGATGCGGCTTGATATTCAACAGGTACAGACTCAATCCCCGACCGGCTTCAGAGAAGAAGGCAGAGCCGACTGAGAGCCTGTTCCGCAGGGTACTTGATTACATCCTTTTCATCAAGCCGGAGGGCAGCAGGATAGCGCTGCATTTCCGGATCGCCCTCCTTCTCTTCCTGTTCATGTGGAGCTGGTGGTTCATACTGACCCCTATTGAGAGCAACTATGCGGGGCGTTCATTCATGCATCTGGTGAATCTTCCCTTCCACGAGGCCGGTCATGTTCTCACCAGATTCTTCGGAGCCTTCATCTGCTCCCTTTCAGGCAGTCTCGGTCAGCTCCTGATGCCATTGATATGTATGGGTGTCCTCATGATAAAGACGAGGGATAATTTTGGTGCTTCCGTGGCGCTGTGGTGGCTCGGTGAAAGCTTCATCGATCTGGCTCCATACATCAATGATGCAAGGTCACTGACACTGCCTCTCCTCGGGGGGAATACCGGGCATTCATCCCCCTTCGGTTTCCATGACTGGCAGTTCATTCTGGTTAAAGCGGGACTGATACGTCACGATCACCTGATCGCCGGTCTGGCCAAGACTGTCGGTTCCATCTTCATGATCGCGGCGCTGGCCTGGGGCGGGACTATCCTCTACAGGCAGTTCAGACGCATCGGCGGATGAGCCCTGAACTGGTTATATTCAAGTAGTGAGGTTGAAAGCGAATGGTGAGCCGGGTAGGAGAGGGACACAAATGAGAAGGCATCTGCCCATATCAGTACTGATGCTGCTGGTATCGGCTCTCATCTGTGGCACAATCTCGGCTGATCCCCCGGCCGGTTACTACGATCCCGCCTCCGGTCTGACAGGTGTGCAGCTCCAGGCCGCTCTTCACAATATCATCGACAACCACACTTCCATCAGCTACAGCGCCATCTGGGATGCGTTTCCTTATACTGACAAGAAGCCCAACGGGAAGGTCTGGGACATGTACTCGGACATCCCGGGAGGAACCCCTCCCTACGAATACGATTTTGGGGATCATGGAGGTTCTGCGAGCGGGGAAGGTGATGGTTTCAACAGAGAGCACTCCTGGCCCAGCAGCTGGTTCGGTGGCTCAGTCTCTCCCATGTACACCGATCTCTTCCACATAGTGCCTACAGACATCTATGTGAACAACAGGCGAGGCAGCTACGCATACGGGGATGTGAGCTACCCATCCTGGGTTTCAGAGAACGGAAGCAGGCTGGGCTCCTGCGTGACCCCAGGATATTCCGGGGTCGCCTTCGAACCGAGGGATGAATACAAGGGAGACTTTGCCAGGAATTACTTCTACATGTCAACCAGGTATTACAGTGAGGATGGCGGCTGGCCTGCAAGTAGTATGACTGATGGCGCGGAACTGCGTGCATGGGCTGTCGATATGCTGATGGACTGGCATGCACAGGATCCCGTCAGCGACAAGGAGCTGGACAGGAACGAGGCGGTCTACGGAATACAGCACAACCGGAATCCCTTCATCGATCACCCGGAATACGTCTATCTCATTTATGACCCGACAGGTATGGAGGAGGGTGACCTTCCCGCGGTGATACTCCTGACCGGCTTCCCGAATCCCTTCAGCTCCAGCACGACGGTTGCCTTCGAAACAGCAGAGCCGGCTGAGGCTACGCTCCATATCCTGGATGTGTCAGGCAGAACAGTCCGGACCCTCATGGAGGGTGAGACGGTCTCTGCAGGCAGTCACCAGGTGACATGGGACGGGACCGGAACATCTGGTGCGCCCCTTTCTGCAGGTGTGTATTTCTGCAGGCTTCAGACTCCCACAAGCTCATCCATTCTCAGAATGCTTCTTATCAGGTAACAGGAGTCTCCCGGAGCATTTACTGAATTACCATTATTTGCATGAGCATCCCCATCGGGCGGGGAGACTGGCCTTGAGGGAGAGGTCCGAACATTATTGCATATAGGTGACGGGCTATCCCGGAGCGAGCTGTGAGCATATTCATGGGAGGAAAATTCAATGCGCTATCTGCTTTTCATGCTGCTGATCATTGTCTCCGCTGCATCCGCTGCTGAGATCGGAGCAGGTATCATCCTTGGAGAGCCGACCGGCATCTCAGTAAAAGGTATCATCTCCGAGACCTCGGCATGGGATGCCGCAGTCGCATGGAGCTTCGGTGGAGACGAGGATGCAGTCCACCTTCATGCGGATTACCTCTTCACAATAGACGAGGTCGACTCCTGGGATAACGGATCCGTGCCGCTCTACATCGGTCTTGGAGGAAGAACTGTTCTAAGGGAGAAGACCATCCTTGGAGTGAGAGTACCCATCGGTGTATCCTGGGTATTCTTCAATGCCCCGATAGACTGCTTTCTTGAAGCCGCTCCCGTGATGGACATCGTGCCGGATACGGAGTTTGAGTTCTCAGGGGGCGCGGGGATCAGATACTGGTTTTAACCCGCATTCTCTGATGCCTTCAGAGATCTGCGGATGAGCAGGTACATCACCCTCCATGCGATTGCCAGCAAGACCATGAAGGCCAGCCCGCCGAAGAAGTTCTGTGTGCTCAGATAGTTGAACAGTCCATGAAGCACCATCGAGGCAAGTAATCCTGCCGAGATCATCAGAACAGGTCTGAATCCTTTCCTGCCCTTGCTCCAGCCCAGGGCAAATCCCCACATACTCGAGAAGATCGCATGCGCGGGGACGCTCAGCACAGCTCTTCCGGCAAGGATGTAGGATGCAAGAGCAGCGCCACCAGTCGTCCATCCGTCGATAACGTAGAGGATGTTCTCGGTCATTGCAAACCCGAGAGCTGCCGCAGTGGCGTACACTATGCCGTCAACCGGCTCGTCGAACTCGCTTCGGTGATAAACGGTCCATCTGACGCAGAGGAATTTCGCTATTTCTTCCAGTACAGGGGCGACGAAAACAGGGACGAACAGGATCCCCACCTTGAATGGCATCTCTTTCAAAGAGAACGCCATCGCTGCACCGACAATGGCCCCGATCAGGAAAGTCCTGGCAACAAGCCTCTTCGGCTCCGGCGAGTATCGGTCACTTCTGTAGAAGAGTATGAGCCACAGGAAAGCCGGCAGTGCAGCTCCCAGGATGGGCAATAACATCTGACAGTCCTTCATTCAGGGTTATCGGGTGCTTTCCCGTGAAAGATAAGCCTGGCCTGTTCAGCTGGCAACGTAATTATCGAGAAGTTATATCAGCACTGATAACCGTCCGGACCGGTCATAAGCGATTGATGTGATAAACGAGTTCCAGAGGAGAATGATGAAAAGTCATGCTGAAAGCACCTTGTTCTCATATTCGATACCGCGATTCGGCTGCGCTGGAGCCGGGCTTATCCTTCTTGGTTCAGTGATTGCTGCCATTGCATACAGGGGTACAGCGGGAGAGGTATATTCTCCTCTGAATCACTTCATCTCTGAGCTTGGTGATGTCGGAGTCTCAAGGCTCGCCTGGGTATTCAATACGATGCTCATTGCGGGTGCCCTCTGCCTGACCGTCTTCCTGACCGGCCTTTCCAGAGTGATGACTGGCAAGACCGGGAGACTCTTCCTGGTGCTGGGTCTGATAACCGGTCTTTCCGCTGGTCTGGTCGGTGTTTTTTCGATGAATCACTTCAGTATCCACGTTGTGGTGGCTCAGATATTCTTCTACTCAGCCATGGTAGCCACAGCATATTTCTCAATATGGGCTTTTTCCTCCACTTCTGCGATGATCGGACGATGGATATCAGCCGTTGGACTGCTTCCGCTCGCATGCCTGACCGGCTTCCTCTTTTTGACGAAGTCGATCGTCAGCTCGGGTTGCGGTCTTGGCATTCCCGAGAATTTCCAGCGTCCTGCCGTGTGGGCGAAGCCGCTGCTGGAATGGACTGTCCTTATCTCAGTTCTCATATGGGTACTCTCGGTTTCCACCACCCTTATCCGTATGAGGAGGGGTGTTTCGCCGGATAAAGCATGAACATGTTCGGCGTCAAGAATGAAACATCAACACAGATACGAAAGGACGCAGACAGATGGCTATTGAGATAAAATTCCCCGGTGGCATGAAGGTTGATGCAATTCTGGGGGGAAGGACGATCAGGACCGATCAGCCGGCCTCCAATGGGGGGGACGACTCGGCACCGTCGCCCTTCGACCACTTCCTCGCCTCCCTTGCGACCTGCGCAGGCATATTCGTACTGTTCTTCTGTCGCCAGAGGAACATCTCCACTGAGGGTATCAGGATGCTGCAGCATATGGAAAAAGACCCCGCCACCGGACGGATCTCCCTCATTGAGATGGATATTCATCTTCCCCGGGATTTTCCGGAGAAATACAGGAGTGCGGTTGTCAGGGCCGCAGAGCAGTGTTCGGTGAAGAAATATCTGGAGAATCCACCCGCACTGAGGGTAGTTACCAGCGCCGCCAGGATAGACGCCTGACGTAGCCCGGCGCACCTGCGTATCTTACCTCAATGGAATCATATGAGTTGAGAGCAGTGCTTCATGTGCACACCAGCGCATCTGACGGCACTGGGAGCATTGAGGAAGTAATAAACGAAGCCTCTGCAGCCGGTGTAGAGGTCCTCGGGATCAACGATCACTGCACCCTTGCCGCAAGAGAGCTTGGTCATGGAGGATGGAACGGCAGTCTCTTCGTCCTTGCCGGTGCCGAACTGGAGGATGTAAATGAGAACAATCATCTACTTGTATACGGTGTTGACAGATTGCCGGACAGTAAGGATCCGCAGGTTCAGATAGCAGCCGTCAATTCAGACGGCGGATTGTGTATCATTGCTCATCCATGCGAACGTGCGGGGAAACTGCCGGGGACCCGGTCCTACTCATGGACTGCAGGGACTCCTTCAGGAGCGGCAGGTGTCGAGATATGGAATTACATGTCCTCCTGGAAGGGAGGACTGGGTCCGGTTAACCTGCTGCCCAGGATATTCCTGCCTGACAACTGGGTCAGGGATCCAGACGCAGCTGCCATTGATCTCTGGAGGATCACAGGGGGCTGCGCCATAGCATGCCCCGACGCGCATGCATTCACTTACGGAAGAGGTCCTCTTACAGTTAGACTGTTCCCATATCAGATGCTTTTCAGGAGACTTATCACCCATATTCTCCTGAATGAGAAGCTGCCTGATGATGATCCCGAAGCCGAGCGGAGGCTGATACAGGCTCTCAGAGAGGGACAGTGCTTTGTCAGCAACAGGCTTCATGGTAACGCATCTGGCTTCAGAGCCGGAATAAATGATGGACAGATACTGCTGCAACTTCCAGGTGATGGAGAGGTGGTAGTTGATGGCGGAGGGACCAGGATATTCCGATCCCGACTTAGAGCGGGCACACATATATTGCCTGTACCCGGACTTACCCGTGCAGTTATCAGCGTTATCAGGAATGGAAGGACATGGATATGCGCATGCATCAGCTGATCCTGGCTGCTGTTCTGCTTATTGCAGCGTCGGGGGCAGCTACTCCCATTGATACAGGATGGGATCTGCTGTACGCGGTTGAGTCCCGGAACGGTGGGGACTTCCTGGACCTCCTCACGGAAAGTCTTCGCACACAGATCGAGAGTCGATTCCAGCAGCTGAAGGAGCTCGCAGAGAGTGAACCATCATTTGTCGATGATGCTCTCAGCAGTGCCGGAGTGAATGTTACCGCTTTCGATCTCGGGTGGATGAGCGCTCCGGACTTCGTTTCGAGGATACTGGATGGAGTTGTCCTCCCGAACCTGAATGATATCGTCGAGGAGGAGGCATCATTGTCAGGCAGGAATGCCGATGTAACCTTCGAATGGAATTCAGGCTATGTCTTAACTGTACAGATGGTGTGGGAAAGTTCCGCCTGGCGGGTTGTCGGATCACCTGTTCTCGGAGAGATGTTCAGGTAGAATCCATTGATGCAGTTGACCTGTGTTGTCTCATGCAATTAGAATCCACTGTCTGATTTTTGGATTCTATGTCCAATTTAGATTGTCTGATTAGAATGTTCGTTCGCAATGTAACTTAACAGGAGGATGAAAAATGCGTAAGCTCTTTGCTCTTCTCGGCCTTGTCGGCATGCTCGCTGTGGCCTGTGGTGGTGCCGGTAGTGGCGCAAGCAACCCTGAAGCTGCGGTTAATGGCGCCTTCAACGCCCTCAAGTCCGGTGACCTGGACGCTATGGTGCAGTTCATGCCGGTAGATGAGCGTTCCGAGATCACAGATATGTCAGATGAAGAGAGAGAGATGGCCGAGGGCATGCTTGCCATGATGGCCGCGCTCGAATTCGAGGTCAAGGGTTCTGTTGTCACCGGCGAGACTGCCGTTGTGACCGTCGAGATGACCTTCATGGGCCAGACAGAAGAGGAAGAAGTCGAGCTCATGCTTGAGAACGGCAGCTGGGTTATCACCAGTGGCGGTATCCTCTAGCACTACGATTCCGCTTCAGTTACTATCGACACGAAGAGGGGAGCCATCAGGCTCCCCTCTTTTGCTTAGATAAGGGGACACCCATAACCGCCGATGTCAATAGCCA
>Ga0190293_1000058_pt1 | contig 39143 bp, 31 predicted proteins | sample 48693001_MG_FD_161671 | JGI IMG/M metagenome (GOLD analysis project Ga0190293, IMG submission 161671) | Hydrothermal vent microbial mat bacterial communities from Southern Trench, Guaymas Basin, Mexico - 4869-30-0-1_MG | ecosystem: Environmental > Aquatic > Marine > Hydrothermal vents >...
CAGTGCCTTACCGCCCTCGTAGAATCCCTTAAGAATAAAATCAAGATCTTCATCGGAATGAATTGCCGTGAACGATGTCCTGATCAGTGAATCTTCCAACGGAACTGCGGGCGCGATCACCGGATTTGTAAAAATTCCATAGTCTCTCAGAAAATGCCACAATTTAAATGTCTTTTCAAAATCACGTATAAAAACCGGAATGATCGGTGTCTCGGTATTACCTGTATGATATCCCATCTTGATCAATTCCCTGTTCATGATCTCAGTTATCTTCCAGAGCCTCTCTCTTCTCCATGGTTCATTCTGTATAAACTCCAGCGCTTTCGACGCAGACCCGACAGCAGCAGGAGTTATTGAAGCTGAGAAGATCAACGGGCGGGATTGATGTTTTATGTATTGGATCACTTTTGTATCGCCTACAACATATCCACCTAGAGAAGCAAACGCCTTAGAGAAAGTGGTCATGATCAGGTCTACATCATCAAGTACTCCAAAGTGCTCACAAGTTCCTCTTCCGTTCTTTCCCATTACTCCGACTCCATGAGCATCATCTACCATTAACCTGGTATTATATTTTTTCTTTAATTTTACTATCTCCGGAAGATTTGACAGATCTCCTTCCATGCTGAAAACACCATCAACGATTATTATCTTTCCTTTATCATCAGGAAGCCTGCCAAGTTTTTCTTCGAGGTCTTTCATGTCATTATGTTTATACTTAACTACTTCCGCAAAAGAGAGCCTGACGGCATCCATGATTGATGCATGAACCATCCGGTCGATTATGATAACGTCATTTCTCCCGGCAATAGCAGAAACCACACCCAGGTTTGTCTGGAAACCTGTTGAGAACATCAGTGCTTCATCCTTCCCCATAAACTTTGCTATTTTTTCTTCGAGATCAACATGAATCGAATAAGTTCCGTTCAGGAATCTTGATCCGCAAGTTGAAGATCCATATTTTTGCACTGCTTCGATCGTTGCTTTTTTAACTTCAGCATTATCAAACAATCCCAGATAATTATTTGAACCGACCATAAGTATTTTTTTCCCGTTTACCCAGACACTGTCACCTTCGACCTTTTCTATCTCGGTAAAATACGGGTACAAACCACTCTTCTTTGCTTCTTCAGCTCTTGTAAAATCAAAACATTTTTTAAATACATCCATAATGAAGCCTCCAAGCTTAAGTTAAACTAACCCCGAATCCGGGATTAGTTGAGTTATTTCTTTTTTATGTTGCGGTTTCTTGTGGAAACAAATTCCGCGCTGAACTTCTGAAAAGTTTTTACAGACCACTTATCTTTAAAAGTTGCAGTAAAAACAACCTCTCCATTCAACTTTTGTTTTCCTATCAAAGATGCATCATTTACTTTAAAACTGATCGTCTTCCCCTCTTTATCAGTTTCGAAATCATAAAATACCAGATCATCTTCTTGTATGGTCTTGAAATCAAGCTCGGATCCGGTAAAGAAAACCTTGGAAAACTGAATGTTCTCATTTTTATTCAGGTTTATCCTTATATCGGGATTTGATGCAATTTTTATCCCTTGAGCAGGAAATATTTTTATAGACAATTTACCTTCCATTCCCTGACGGATAAATTTCGGTTTAACAGAGGTGACAATCTTCAGAAGATCATCCTGAGAACTGTCATTCATTCCAGAAAAAGAAAAAATTAATAATACTACTAGTAGAATCCTGCCCATTGTTGAACCTGTTTATACTATATTCTTATAAAAAAGTCAATCCGGATGCTACCTGGAAACAACCTCTACATTGCGGCCTTTTTTAACTGCTTTGTAATTATTGCTATACATTGCTTCAAAAATAGTAGGAGGAAGAATGAATTTCCCGGCAGAAATACAATTAAGCTTCACTACAAAATCCAACCCCCGGCTGTTCCCCGGCATATCAAAGAACCACATGATCCTGTCATCCCTGATATCCATATAAATCTCTCTCCCAAGAACCCATTTGTTCATCCATGATGGTTTTTGTTCACCTGACAACCGGATGTTCTCTATTTCCCACCCTGCAGGAATAATTTGAACCAACGCGAGCTCTGTCAACCTTCCGGAAGAATATATTCCCGGCCTGACCTTGAAGTGCCCCCAGAAAGTCGTCCCCTGCCTTAGATGGGTTGGATCAATTGTGTTCCCATCCTCATTCATCCAGTTTACTTCCAGTTTCAGGTTTTTTGACAGATCCTTTTCCAGCGACTTCAGAGGAATACCATTCCACTGGAGTGTAACAAACACCCTGCTCAATTTTACTTCCTTATTTATGAATACAGACAATTTTTTACCGAATCCTTCAGAGATCTGTATCGTGTGTTTGAGATCACCGAAATCGAATGATCGTTTTTTATTTCCCGGTAATACAATATAACCCTTGATCGGAGCATCATCACTCCTGAAATCCATTTCGTTTGCCAATATATATTTCCCGAGCGCAAGGAGTGAATATCCAAGAGTTTGCGTAGAGTACCATCTCCCGTCTGAAAGATCGCGGACTATCTCCTCATACATGATATCCGCTTTGTTCCAGTCTTGAAAAACAGTCAAAGCCTCCAGAATAATTGCTCTGTCCCTCATCGAAGAACCGAAAGTCCTGCCGGGATTTTTATACTGACTTACTGATGTTTCTATACCTTTCTGAATTTTTTTTGATACATCCCGTTTTCCTGAATGAAAATAGGCTGCAGACAACATCCATCTTTCCACATTGGTGGTCTTTGCAAGGTCATTTTCGACTATCAGGTTCATGGATCCCAATTGAGGCTGTCCTGCAAGTGCCAATACATAAAGCCGGTATATCCGGGAAAGCATCTTATCTGTGGTGACGAGGGATCTTGATTTCTGAAAACGGATAACAGAATTGAGCAGATCAGCAGGGATATTGTACCCCCTCTTCTTTGCCTCCACCATAAAGTGTAGTCCGTAATTTGTCCCCCAGATACTTACATCCCTGTTCCCTGGCCAATAGGACAATCCACCGGAGGGGAGGGCAAACTTTCTTAACCTTTTCACGGCAGAATTAATATTTTCATCCACATCATCCATGTCAACAGAAGAATCTTTCATAAACTCCTTCAGGTACAATTGAGGGAAAACCGAAGATACAGTCTGCTCAATACACCCATAAGGATAATGTATAAGCCATGACAAACGGCTCTCAATATCAAGTCTCGGTTTCCTCGAAATTACTACAGAGGCTCTGTTCGTCCCTTTCAATCCTCTGTCCGGAACTATAAAATCAATTGATTCCCCCGGTTCCGTATTCTTCTTTTCCGATCCGTATATCCTCGGAGAGGAAGGCCTTATCTTTATGTCAATTGATTTTGATACGCTATACCTTCCTGACTCCGCTTTAAAAACCACTTTGCAGTCACCTACGGCATTATCAACCTTCAGGGTAAATGAAGCATCTTTTTCACCTGTTTTTTCGAAAACAAGTTTTCTTTTTTTATCTCCCGAGATCTTCAGGTTCCCTTCTGTCCTTATCGATAAGCTGACATTTCTGATCTTTTCATTCAAGGCAAACACACTAACAGGAACCTTTACCGTATCCCCGGGTCCGAGAACACGTGGAAGTGTTGGCAAAAGCATAAGATCGGTTTTAACCGGTACACTCTTTTCAGCCTTTCCGAAACTATAATGATCTGCAGCAATAACCATTACCCTTACTGCCCCTATATAATCCGGCATCCTGAACTTAACTTTTTTCTCACCATTGTTCCCGGTTCTTAATGGGCCGAGGAACATTGAGACCGGCTTGAATCTTTTTGATTTCCCGGGCTCCAATTGAGAAGAACGGTAACCTTTGACAGCGACTTCCATATCACCTCCGATGGAGAAGAGACGATACACATCACCTTTGTTTACAGCAAGAACATAAGAGAAGAGATCATAAGTACTGATCCCCAATTTCTGTTTACTGAAAAAATTCTTCCATGGATCCGGTGTAAGAAATCTTGTAAGATCAAGCAGCCCTTCATCTACAACCGCAATCGTGAACTGAACATTACTTTTATCTTTTGTACGGACAACAACTTCAAATTCTTTATTTGACTTCAATTCATCGTCCATAATAATATCGAGTTCCTTCCTTGTCGAAGGCTCCTCCACCATAACAGGGATCGTGCCATATACTCTTACCGGCCTGTCATTTCCCGTCTGAGAGTGGGGCTGAATGATCGAAACTGAAACGTATGCATTTGGAAGCATTTTTTCCGTAACCGGGACCTTGATCTCCCCGAGTGCATCCTCACCCTTAAGCTCTCTGACCCATGAATTCAGGATTCTATCCCCTTTTTCAAGTGTAACAAGCACTGTCCCTTTTTCGGGCTTCGGGAAGGAAATAATCGCAGTGTCACCCGGTTTATATCTTTTCCTGTCACTCTTAAGGGTCAATGAACCTGAATCCTTGATGTTAGAAGGTGAATCCCCCCAATAATACGAACTAAAGAAAAAACCGGCCTTGTGGCCTTCTTTCATATCCTCTTCAACTTCTATGAAATATTCACCTGACTGTTCCGGAGTAAAAACAATAGGAACAGGTATATTTTTAGATGTAAAACTTCCTTCTTTCACAACCTTGGTATAATTATCCTTCTTGTATCTGACCCTGAAAGATGCGAGATTGTCATACTCCCACCACCAATAACGTGCATTTCTATAGATCCGGTATCTGAGCGATCTTCCGGACAAAGGTTCTCCATCTTTTGTCACAAGCACGGAATTAATATTTACAGGAGAACCGACTCTGCTGTATCCATATTTGAGCTTTGGCCTTTTCAGTCCGATATAGTTTTTATAAGGGTCAACAGGGATATAGACATTACCTGTTGTAGCCCTGCCACCTTTCTCATACACTTTTGCTGTGATCTCAGCTTTAAGGGATGATGGTACATTAGTTAATTCGGGGATATTCCAGACAATCTTCACTTTCCCGTCCCCGTCAAGTTTCCCTTCAAAAAGGTTCGAACTGGATGACTCGAATTTTCTCAAATCATTTGAGAAGGTAAATCCACTGAATTTTTTAAAGATCTTCGGAAAATGCCTGAGTAATACCGAGATATCTGTATCGAGGAACGGCGATGGTGAACCGAAAAGATAATTTGAACTCAAAGAGAGTTTTAATGAATCATCGGCCGGGCCGAGTTTTAATTTCCCTGGGTCAAGCCTTACTTTCAGCCTGAAGGGGACAACAGTCTCAATTTTAAGAGTATGAAAGAAATGGGAACTCCCCAGTATCAGTTTCGCCCTCCAATTCCCAGTAAGATCATCTTCGGAAGTTTTGATATGAAAGCTGTAGAATCCATCAACACTCTCTTTTTTGACAGTTTTTCTTACCAGCTGGTTCCTGGGATTATATAATTCCAGAGTAGCCGGATGATTTTCAGGAAAAGTCCCGTTTTTGTTTCTTGCTATCACTGAGAGATTTATCGGATCTCCGGGCCTGTAGACACCTCTTTCAGTATAGATAAATGCTCTTGTCCCATCGGTACGGCTGATAACTCCTCCGGTATCAAAAGATGAAAGATTCCACCCCATTTCCGAAGGTTTAACAATACTTCTCTGTCCACTTTTCTCAGCCTCAACAAAAAACACATTGCCTTCAACTTTTCTGAAGAATATTTTCCCGTCTCCATCCGTTTCACCTGAAACGATCTTCTGATTCTGGAAAGTTCTCAGAGTTACTTTCACGCCACTCACAGGCGATGAATCTATAAGGTCGGTTACGAACACAAAATGTTCTCCTCCCCCTTTTTTGTAAGTCAGGCCGAGATCGCTTACAAGGAGAGGCTTGAATATCTTCCCGTGCCTGTAAATATATCCATATGAATTCGGATTTGAATAGTACTCTTTGCCATAATAATAACCGGCCTTTTTCTTCAGGGATGAATAGAGCATATCCTCTCTTTTAAAACTCAGTTCTATTACAAAGATCCCTTTATCTTTATCATCAATAAGCTCTTTCATGTCAAGCTGATGATTCAGCCACCTGTTCTTGACATCACCTATGGTCAGATTCTTCTCTGCAACCTGGATTCCGACTCTGTTCATATTATAATAATCGAAACCTTCGTCACGCTTTTTTTCACCGGACAAAGATTCTTCCTGAAGAAACTGGCCCAAATTCGATTCGAACACGCGTTTTACTACCACATGGACTTTTTTTACATTTAAGGTCCGGAAGCCGATCTTCCTCTCCTCGGTTGAGGGTAGAAAAATTCCGGCAGAGGAAAAGCTCATCTGAGGTTTCTTATCCTCAAAACTAACCGACCTGGTGATCTCTTTCTCAATTTTTCCGCCCCACTTACTTCTGACTCCCCTGATCGTAACAGAATATTGCTCCCCGAACTTGAATTCACCCCCGACAAAGATACTCCGGTCCAGGGATTTCAATGATATGGCCCGGGCTGGATCAATAGAAACAAGCCCTTTGATATCCTGACCTCTTTTTAATTTATGCGAAAATCTTATCTCAAGGCCGGGATTTTGCCCTTTGTCAAATTTTATTACATCTGTAACCTTGAATTTTTTTAATGGCTCAAGCCTTATTTTTTTTACAACATTCTCGGTTATTCCGGTCCCTGCTTTATTAATCTTGAAAACAAAGTTTTCTCCGCTCTTTTTTCTTATGATAGTCTTTGAGGTAAATACAAATTTCCTCCCGGAACTTTTCTCACTCCAAAGTAACGGTAACTCTCCCGATTGAGAAAAAAGCGAAATATTGTTTTTAACAACTTCAAATTTTATATCCTCTGTAAAGCTTACTTCCCCTATGTAATTCAGTTTGTCCGGTTTGTCATCACTTATAATTTCAAAATCTCCGAACAGGGCTTTAAGTTCCCTCCCTGCTATCCTGAAGGAAAAATCAACCGGAGGAAGATTCCTGAATTCGGAATTCAACTCCTTAAGGTCAACAATTCCCGTATACTCTTCGTGAAATGGCAATCTTGACTCAGGAATAAATATGATAGTCCTGTTATCCTCCCATTTGAGTTCCCCTTTTATCCCGGGTTTAAATTTGAAAATTTTTGATTTTATAACTTTCCCAACTTCATCTTCATCTGCAACAGGATCAACCAATCTCAGATATATCCTGTCTCCGGAGGATATTATCCCGGATGTAACATGACTTATTATCCTTGCCGTATCCTCTGAATACGCAATCTGATCTATCCCCTCTTTTTTCTTTTTGCCACAGGAAACAACAGACATAAAAGAGAGCGAAAGGAAAAATATTAATAAAATATTAATTATTGAAAGAGTGTTCTTTTTTATTCCGGAAAAATGATTTAGCATTTGTAGCCTCCGGGTAGAATTATAGAAAATCACTTTTTATAAATCAATCACTGTTCTGTAATGATTTCAATTTTGATCATTTCTATCTAAGGAACTAATTGAATTGGCTCTAAGTATTGAAAATTAATTGTCTATTATGTAAATTGTTTTAATGAAATTCCTTATAGCAATAATAATTATTGCAGGAACTGCACTGATCGGATCAAGGATCACCTTCATCAGGAAACAACTCGGGCTTGGAGTAAAAAATATATTTTTTACCGGGATCGAATACATCCTGCTCGGTTTACTCCTGGGTGGTAGTGGTTTAAAGATCCTCGATACTGATACAATCAGGAAATTCCAGCCTTTCCTGATATTCGGACTGGCATGGGTCGGATATTTATACGGGATACAATTTGAGATAAAACTGGTCAGGACCCTTCCTAAAAAATTTTTTTCAATAACAGCAATTCAGGCAATAATAACTTTTGTTATAGTTTCATTATCCATGTTCACTTTTTTTTGCTTACTTTCCATCATCTCTTTTGAAAAAGCAATTATTATCTCTATTGTCCTTGGAATCACAGCCCTCTCTACAGCCCAGTCAGCACTCGCAATAGCAAACAGGAATTTTAAATTCAAAGATCAGCGCCTTTTTGATCTTCTAAGGTATATAGCTGCTGTTGACGGACTTTTTTCCATGTTCTTCTTTTCCTTATTTCTTGCATTTACCAATCCCGGGACAGCAACAATAGCCCCTTTGTTATCTGCCTTAAAGTGGACCGGATTAACAACCTTTGCCGCTCTTATCCCAGCAATGATATTTCTATTGATGAACAAAACCGGTTACAAACATGGCGATTTTCTCCTGCTCCTGACCGGGATCATTGCTTTTACCGGAGGGATGTCCTGGCAACTCGGAATCTCCCCGCTGATAAGCGGGCTGATTGCAGGGATTTTCATTGCAAACACCTGCAAATTCAGGATCAGAGCTCTGAACTTTCTCAGTGACGGAGAAAAGCCGATCTACATAATAATGCTTATCATTCTCGGAGCAGGATGGGACCTTGGCCAAAAGATGAGCATGGCTGCAGTCCTGATATTTATTGTTTTCAGAGCCGCAGGAAAGGTCATGGGAAATTTTGCTGCGGTTAAATCATTCCGTTCCGCTTTCAGGATACCTCCCGGTGTAGGATTCTCCCTCCTTTCCCAGGGAGGAATATCTTTTGGAATTATCATTAACTTCAATATACTCTATCCCGAATTATCGACTCAGATAATTTACATCATATTGATCTCCACTTTTTTCTTTGAACTGATCAGTCCGAGGCTGATACTTGCATCTTTTCAGGAGAGGGTAAATCAGACTTCAGGCCCGTTATCAGGAGAATATGATGAGAAATAGATTAATAACTTTCATCCTGATAATTCTGGCAATGCTTGTTGTATTCAATGCAGAAACTTTTCTCAACTCAGATGACAGTATCTCACCGACTCTGATCATTGGCTTCATGCTCCTTTCCTCTTTTGTAGTGGGTTTCTTTTTTGAAAAAGGAGGGCTCCCGAGGATCACAGGATACATTATTTCAGGATTGGTCTTCGGCCCTTTTATTCTTAAATTTTATTCCTTAGGATCTGTTGAAGAGTTACTATTTCTTAACAGCCTTGCTCTCGCCTTCATCGCTTTTAATGCAGGCTCTGAACTAAAGATAAAAGAAATAGTTCATGATATAAAACCAATTCTTTATCTTACCCTTGGCGTGACCATTGTAGTTTTTTCGGGAGTTACTGCAACGGTATTCTTTATATCAGAGCTGATCCCGTTTATGAGGCCATATCCTCTTCCTGCAAAAATAGCAATTGCATCTATCTTCGGAATTATTTCCGTCGCAAGATCTCCTTCCTCTGCAATAGCCATCATTAACGAGACAAAAGCAAAAGGAAGCTATACCAGCACTATCTTGAGTATCACTATAATAATGGACGTTCTCATTATTATCCTCTTTGCACTTGTCATATCGATCAACTCCCTTATAATGGAGCCGGGAAGCAGTTTTGAATTTTCATTTGTCTTTTTTCTTTTTCTCGAAATAGTTATTGCATTTATTCTGGGTTTCCTCCTTGGAAAATTTATTATCTTTCTCATAAACAGAGTAAAAGTTGAGTTTTCAGTTGTTATTATCGCACTTGGCTTTTTTGTTATAAAATTCACCCATTTTGCAGGATCATTTATAAGCAATAATTATGAAATGAACCTGCACCTGGAACCCCTGCTTATCTGTATGGCTGCCGGATTTACTGTTCAGAACTTTTCAGGTTACGGGGACATTTTCCTGAAGAGGATGGACAAGATCTCAATACCGGTTTATGTTGCATTTTTTACTATAACAGGCGCATCTATCAACCTGAATATTCTCAGGGCAGGATGGATACTCGGGCTTATTATTTTCATCTCAAGGATCTCTATGATATATTTGGGGTCATTTTTTAGCACTAAAGCTGCCCGTGCAGAAAAAAAAATAAGAGAGAACAGCTGGCTAGGATTCATTACTCAGGCAGGGATCAGCCTGGGGTTGCTCTCTGAAGTAGTAAGAAGATTTCCGGAGGCAGGGATACATATTCAGGCTATTCTGATCGCTACAATAACACTGAATCAGATAATCGGCCCTATAGGTTTTAAATACGGTCTCCACCGTGCCGGTGAAACTTTTTTGAGCAAAAAAGAGAGGTCAGAAAAGGGCAATAAGTCAGAAAATACTTGACTAAAAAGTATGTAATCCATATCATAAATTACAGGAATAATTATGAAACTTACCGATTATTTAACTGAAAAAAATATAAGAATTGGAATTAACGGTGAAAGCAAGGATGAGATAATAGGTGAACTTCTGAATATAGTTTCATCCGTATCACCGGAAATAAACATCAACGAAGCATTGACCGGTCTGAAGAAGAGGGAACGCCTCGGTTCAACAGGTATCGGAGGAGGAGTTGCAATACCTCACTCGGGAATAAAAAGTTGCTCCAGGATACTTCCCGTGATCGCCATTGCGCCGGAGGGGGTAAACTACAGCTCTCTCGACGGGGACCCCGTCCGGATCTTCTTTCTGATCCTCTATCCCGAAGATCAGATAAATATGCAGCTGAAATTCCTTGCCAGAGTGTCAAGACTCCTTCGAAACTGCAGCTTGAGGGATTCACTCATAAAGTGCACTACACCTGAAGATGCTATAAATATTCTGATCAAATATGAACTTGAACATTTTACCTGAAGACAAATGAAGATAGCTATAATTGTACTGAACCGTATAGAATTGCTGGAAGATCTTCTTTCTGCTTTTCTTGAAATAGATATCCCGGATGCAAATGTAATTGATTCGGTAGGAATGAAACACATAATTTCCCATGATATTCCAATCTTTGCCGGATTGATGGATTCATTTACCGGAAGCAGTCCGAAAAGTAAGACAATTTTACTCAGAGTTGAAGAAAAACAGGTAGATAAACTTATAGAGGTCGTCAAGGATATCTGCTATGACCCGGATGAATCGGATAGCGGCTATATCATGTTCCTGCCCCTGGAAAAATTTAAAGCTCTATAATAATCCTTGATTAGCTGTTCTCCAGCTTGTTCTCAAGTTCAATAATCTTATTGTAAAGATCTTCCTCACTATCTATCCCTGAAACTTCGCCTAGAACATCTGTTTTACTTGCTATCCTTGCAATATTTGCCAATGATTTCAAATGGAAGCTTACATACCTGTCATTGCTCATGATCAGAAATACCAGCTTTACATTTTTGTTATCAGGAGCTCTGTAGGGCATACCATCCTTAACAAGTGCAACCCCGATAAAAAAATCTTTAAATTCTTCACTAAAGATATGGGGAGTTGCAACCCCTTTTCCAATGGCTGTCGATTGAATCTTTTCCCTTTTTATGAATAAACGACGTACTTTGTTATGATCTTTTATTATTTCCCGTTTCTTTAATAATTCAGCAAACGCATTATAGAATTCATCTGTATCATTAAAATTTCCTGTAATTAAAAATGTGTTTTTATTAATGACGTCGGCTAATTTCATTACATTCTCCTTTTAAAATCATCTTCCGTTCCAAAAATCGTGTCCCGCCCCGCAGATATCAGATAAAGATTCAGGTTTTCATCATTTTCAAGCATGAAAGGGGTTCCCCATGGATCAATTATAAAACTATCGGTTCTCAAATAATGAGGAATGAGTTGATCCATGATCTCAGGATATTCGTTATTATCCATAAAATAAGAATTGATCGCATTCTCTATTGATGATATTTGTGACAGGATCAAAGTGTTCTTTGATCTCTGCGGGGTATCTACCATTCTTTCAAGTGCAGATTGCTCTCCTTCCGATTTGTCACAACCGGATGGGAATATAAGCAGTAATAGCATAATAGTTATAAACAAAAATTTTTTCACGGAGAAATTTTATAATAGTAAAAAAAAAATTACAACATTATTCAAAAATTGAAGCAAACTGCAATAGAATGTATTTTTTCAATTGGTTCAGTATGTTATAATTTATTAATGCAGTATCATGAAGACTTTATCGCAAGCCTGTTGAAGCGTCTCAACCTTTTCTCTGATCTCGAAGCACATGCACTTCTCAAGCTTTCATCTCTTTTCAAAGAAAGAGTTTTTAAAGGGGGAGATATAGTTTTCAACGAGGATAGCATCGGAAATTCGATGATGATAATCACTTCGGGAGAAGTGAGGGTCTCCCAGAAATCTGATCCTGATAATGAAGAAGCATTGATCGTTTTGAAAAAAGGAGATCTTTTCGGTGAAATGGGATTGTTGGAGGACCTGCCTCGCTCTGCAACTGTAATTGCTCATACAAATGTTGTTATGCTGGAGATCGAAAGAGATGATTTTCTTGAATTCCTCAACAATGAAAGTGAGGCAGGTGTGAAAATTCTGATCAAACTTTCCAGGATACTCTCCGCACGTCTCAGAGATACCGACACAAAATTGAAAACCTTTATAAGCCTGACCAAATGGCTTTAAGTTTTTCCGGGCAAATTTTTCCAGATGGCCTTATACAATAACCTGAATGAAAAAAGCTGGGAGGAAAAGTCCGGATTTTTTAAAAATAATTTCAGCCCATGCAGGCTCTGCCCGAGAGTATGTAATTCGAAAAGAAGCTCAGACATGGCCGGAGTATGCAGAGCCGGGAAAGATCTGCGGATAGCATCACATAACCTCCATTTCGGGGAAGAACCTCCTATATCAGGAGTGAGGGGATCGGGGACGGTATTTTTTTCAGGATGCACATTGAAATGTATTTTTTGTCAAAATTTTCCAATTTCTCAACTCGATAACGGAAAAGTTTATTCGATTGACGATCTGGCACAGATCTTTCTGGAATTAAAAGAGAGAGGTGCCCATAATATAAATCTTGTCTCTCCCACACCTTATCTTTACCACATTGTTTCTGCATTGAGATCTGCATCAAAGCAGGGCCTTGATCTTCCGGTTGTCTACAATTCAGGGGGATATGAAAGGGTAGAGATAATTAAAAAACTTAATAATATAATTGATGTATATATGCCCGATTTCAAATATTCCGACCCTGCAATTTCAAAAAAATATTCAGGTGTCTCAGATTACCCGGAAATGGCTTTTGATGCGATTTCCGAAATGTTCCGGCAGGTTGGTTCTCTTCTGGTTGACAAAAAGGGGATTGCAGTGAAAGGTGTGATAATACGGCACCTGATACTTCCCGGCCACATTAAAAATTCAAAAGATGTCCTTAAGAAAATAAGTGAAAGTAATTTCAGAGATGCATATCTGAGCCTGATGAGCCAGTTCTTTCCTGCCTACAACGCTTCAGGAGATGAACATTTGAAGAGGAGGCTTGAACCCGAAGAATATGAGGATGTAAAATCATTCGCAGTTTCGAAAGGGCTTTTGAACGGATGGTTTCAGGACATCTGATCCGATATTATCAAGTCAATGTTACTAAGCACTTCTGCGGCACCTGCGGCAATGCCGATGTTACCTTGAGGAACCTGAGGATCTCTCATGTTTATCCTTACGAGAACAGAATCAAACATATTGAGGAATTTTTCAGACATATATCTTACGGTCGGGACTGCTGTTCCTGCTCCGCATTCAATTATCACAAGCTTTTTTTCTGAAAGACCTTCACGCCACTCCAGCAAATTCCTGTGCTGAACATGAGTTCTGTCAGAGAGCCAGTTCCAGTCACCGAACATAAGTATGTTCGGCCTTGCAACAGATTCGCATTTTTCACAAACAGGAAGATCTCCTTCCGATCTCATGGTGTCAACATCAACTTTTATCTCAATTGATGAAGCATCCCGTATATCTGAGCAGGATGAGGCACATTGGAGAAAATTTATCGAGCCGTGGCACTCTTCTATTTTCTCTTCGGAAAACCCGGCTTTCTGAAAGTGACCATCAACATTTGATGTAAAAATAAAAAAATCATCATTTTTCATTTCTGACCATTTTTTAAGTATAGTGAATCCGTTATGAGGGATAGTTTTTCTATATAAATTAAGCCTGTGGCCGTAAAAACCCCATGCAAACTTCGGATCAGATTGAAACCCTTCAGGATTGGCCATCTGGTAAAAATTCAGGCCAAGTTTTTTGTATGGAGGATAAGCATTCCAGAATCCCTCATTTCCCCGAAAATCGGGAAGTCCGGAATCAACACCCATCCCTGCTCCGGCCCCTATAAGAATTGCATCGGCATCCCTGATCAGGGCTGCAGCTTCTCTGATCTTCTCAATATTGTCTTCCACTTCATGTTAATTACTCTTAAATTAAAAAAAAATCAAACAAAAATGGATAAGTCATTGTGAATATCAGGTTTTTTAGTATAATTCAATTTAAAATATTTTTAGGGAGAGATTAAATGAAAAAACACAATTTTTATGCCGGACCGGCAATTTTACCGCAGGAAGTACTTGAAAAAGCCAAAGCAGAATTAACCAGCCTTAACGGGATCGGGCTTTCGGTAATGGAAATAAGCCACAGGTCCAAGGATTTTGATGCAATAATTACAAGTGCTGAAGAAAATTTTAAAAAACTCCTTAATATCCCTGACAATTACCATGTTCTGTTCCTTCAGGGAGGAGCCAGTCAGCAATTCGGAATGATCCCGATGAACCTTCTTAAGGGTGGTACCGCGGATTATGTCAATACCGGAGCATGGGCTAAAAAAGCAATTAAAGAAGCTAAACTTTTTGGTGATGTAAATGTAGTTGCCAGCTCGGAAGATAAAGATTTTTCATATATTCCGAAAGAATTTAATTTTACCGATGGTTGTGAATATGTTCACATCACTTCCAACGAAACAATCGGTGGTATCCAGTTCAACGACTTTCCGGACACCGGAGATATACCCCTGATAGCAGATATGTCATCTGACATCATGAGCAAAAAGCTGGATATTTCAAAATTCGGGCTTATTTATGCCGGAGCACAGAAGAACATAGGCCCATCGGGAGTTACTCTCGTTATCATAAGGGACGACCTGGTTAAGAATTCAGCTGATGGAATTACAACGATGTTAAGCTATAAAACACACGCAGAGAAAAAATCACTTTATAATACTCCTCCTTCATTCGGCATTTATATCATAAAGCTGGTTACAGACTGGCTGATCGAACTCGGCGGATTAGATGAGATCGAAAAGATCAATGCAGAGAAAGCGGGACTCCTTTATGACAAGTTCGATTCAGATGATTTTTACAATGGAACCGCAAATAAGGAAGACAGATCAAAGATGAATGTTACATTCAGACTCCAGTCGGAAGAACTTGAGAAAAAATTCATTGAAGAAGCAACTGCTGCAGGATTTATCGGCCTGAAAGGACACAGAAGTGTCGGAGGCTGCAGGGCATCAATTTATAATGCATTGCCGCTGGAAAGTGTTCAGGAACTTATAAAGTTCATGGACGAGTTTGAAAAAAACAACTGATACTTAGCTTCAGATTCTGATATTCCGATCTTATAGTCATCATTAACATGGGAAAAAGTATACTTTCAACAAAAAAGATATTTATATTCTGGGCCCCCCTTGCCGCGACATGGCTGATGATGTCATTGGAGGGCCCATTTCTTGCCGCTCTTATAGCCAGGCTTGATTTGCCGAAGTATAACCTGGCCGCTTTCGGTGTTGCTTTTTCCTTTGCGCTTATTGTTGAAGCCCCGATAATCATGCTGATGAGCGCCTCAACTGCATTGGTGAAAAACAGACACGACTATATTTCACTCCGGAATTATACATTTATGCTGAATTCAGTTATCACTGTTTTTATGATTTTCGGGCTGATCCCGCAGGTTTTCCATTTTATCGCTCAGGATCTGATCGGCCTCCCTTCGAAAATTGCCAACCTCACATATGTTGCATCTCTTCTCCTTCTTCCATGGCCGGCTGCGATCGGCTTCAGACGGTTTTACCAGGGATTATTGATAAGGCATAATCTGACCCGGCTGGTAGCATACGGAACTATAGTCAGGCTGATAGTCATGTCTTCAACTGCCCTGCTTCTTTACAAATTAAAGATCAGCGGAGCCTATATTGGCGCTGCGGCACTTTCTGCAGGTGTAATAGTAGAATCGATCTTCAGCAGAATAGTTGTGAGAGGGACGATCAAACTGATCAAAAGTAAGAAAGAGGATGAAAAAGAGAAAAAGCTGAACTTCAAGTCGATCTCAACATTTTATTTCCCCCTTGCATTAACAGCTATGCTGGCCCTCGGTGTACATCCCATGGTCACTTTCTTTATGGGAAAGAGCAAATTTCCCATCGAATCACTGGCAGTCCTTCCGGTTATCAACTCACTCATATTTGTGTTCAGGAGCCTGGGATTATCCTATCAGGAAGTGATCATTGCTCTTCTCGGAATGAATGAAAAGAATTATGAAGGGATAAAAAGATTCGCTTTCTATCTCGGAACATTTCTCTTTGTAACTCTTTCTCTGATACTCTTCACACCGGCCCTCAGTATCTGGTTCAATAAAGTTTCCGGACTATCATTTGAACTTGCTGAATTTTCTATCCTTCCCGCTCGTATACTTGTAATTCTACCGGTCCTTACATTACTCATATCTTTTCAAAGGTCATTACTTGTCCATACCAAAGAGACAGGGCCGATCAAGGGAGCTTCACTAATCGAAATAATCATGATCATATTTACTTTATATATAACCGTATCACAGTTCAGGTTGCCCGGGGCAATCGCAGCAGCAATCTCCTACACCGTAGGCCGCCTCTTCGCTAATTCTTATCTACTCCCCTCCCAGCTCAACGCAATAGACTCTTTAAAAAAAAGATAACCCAGCTCGGCTATCAGCCTTCAGCATCCAGCTTCAGCCAAAAGAACCTGTAGTCATTCCGCCATAGATAGCAAAAGTGCCTGTCCCCTTTCTTGATAATTATAGATTCTATTGAATAATTTTTTCTCGTAAATCAAAAACTTTCAAGGGATAGATCTCTGCCAGCAGTGAAATAATCCTGTCAGCAATAACCCGATGTCCTGCCGGGCTCGGGTGATTCCCTTTAACATCCTCTAAAAGTACCTCCCATCCTAAATAATAATTCATAAAATCACCATATATATCAACACAGAGAAGTTTTTCTCTTTTTGACATTGTAACAAGACTCTTATTCAGTTCTTCTGTTTTTTTCTTAAAGAACTGAATGCCGCTGAGATATTGTTTTTGTGGCGGGATCGTAATGTATACAGGAAGCAATCCAAATTCGTTTTTTGCAATTTCATAAATTTGTTTGATGTTTTCACACGTGCTTGAGCATGAGAAACTACCATTTACAACATCATTTGTACCAAACATGATCAAGCAAATATATGCATTAATGCCCTCGAAGTCTTCTCTCATTCTCAAAAGCCCTTTATAGGAAGAATCTTTATTCACGCCAAGATTAACACCTTGTGTTTTACGGAAATTATCACTTAGGAACTCTGCAACCCTTGACCAATAGGTCAATTCCGGATGATAGGAGTCCTCGAGGTCATTCATTCTGATCTTTCCCCATGTGATACTATCTCCAAAACCAATCAAATACTTTAGTGAATCAGAAGTAGTCGCTCTTTGAGTTCTTTTTTTTAAGTATGCATTTTTTTTCTTCTCCAATAGCCTCACGTTGAAATCATCAAGGGAAACAATATATAGAAAACTATTATTAATTGTTTCTGTTTCAAGATAAAAAGAAGACTCTTCAGACAAATGATTGTTTTTTATTTTAATTGTTTTTTCATTCATATCCGTGAAAGTGATCCTTCTCATTTTTTTTCTAAAAAGATCGTAAAGAAAGAGATCCTCATTATTCGAATTTTTGATTCCCCTGAAAATTATCACTCTAGGTTCAAGACCACTGAAAATAACCTCCGTCTCTTTCGAAATGAAGCTGAATTTATCATCAATAACGATCTCGCTGTTATCAATGAGAGAATTGTAGAAGATCATCCGGGAATCACCTCCTCTATAATTTATCCAGGTTACAAAAACTTTATCCCCGTTAACAAATGTTTTCGGAAACAAATTTTCACCAGAAAATGAAGAACTAAGATTTTTTACGCTTTCAGTATCAATCATGATATCGCTTCTTCCCACATCTAACTCAACCCAAACGGCACCAGCAAGATTGCTCAATCTGAACTTTGACTTTGAAATAACCGTTCCATTAACACTTTGACATACAAGTATAAAGATAATAATAATTGTTGAAAATATCCTTTCCATCTCCCCTCCTGCCTGATTTTGCTTTCAGCAAACTCTCTTTGTTTCGGTTTTATAATCTTGGGAAAATTATTTAAATAGCTTTGAATCCAATGTCATTTCTTTTCATATCTTGTCGCTATTAAAGCTCCTTTTTGATAGAATATTTTCAGATATGGACAATTCGGATAAGTTATCTTCATGGAAAGAAATTGCAAATTATCTCGATGTTGAGATCAGGACATGCCAGAGGTGGGAGCAGGAAGCCGGGCTCCCTGTACTCCGGTATACAGACACTCCCCGGTCAAGGGTTTTTACAACCAAAAAAGAATTGGATAAATGGCTTGACAGATCAGGTAAACCTGAAAACGGGGCAAAACAGGTACCCGGTGGAGTTTTAAAAGGATCTATCATACTTGCATTACTTATAATAGTGGTGATCTCTGTCCTTTTTATAGCAAATAAAAATGATGATAAAAATCCTACTGAATTTAGAATTATCAATCAGGACTTGGTAATTCTGAATTCAAAAAGCTCTGAATTATGGAGATTTGACACAGAGGTTAGAAACCTGTGGCCTGAGAACAGGTATCGGAACCATTTTCAGATAAAATATTTCAATGGCAAATATAATAAATTTCCCATGATAATAATAAAAGATATAGATAATGATAAGAAGAATGAGGTCCTGTTTGGAATTCGGACAGAAGATAAGACAAATTGTGGAGAGATTTACCTGTTTGATCACAAGGGGAAAGTTTTGTGGAATTACAAACTTGGTAAAGAGATGCAATATGGAAAGGAGATATATTCAGGTGATTATGCTCCTACAGGAATTGACATATATGATCTCAACAATGACGGCAAGAATGAGATAATAATAATTTCCGCTCACTTACTATACTTTCCGACTGAGTTCATCATATTAAACTTAAAAGGGACAAAGATCGGTTCTTACTGGAATTCCGGTAGAATAGCAGATTATGCTTTCCTGGATCTGAATGACGACGGAATCAAGGAAGTGATCCTCTCGGGAATGAACAATGAATACAATAAAGCTTGTTTTGCCATTTTCAATCCTGATAAAATATCGGGTTTTTCTCCTCAATTGAAGGATAATTATAAATACAGGAACTGGATCAAGGGATCAGAAAAATACTATTTAATATTGCCGAGGACAATAATAGACAAGATGAGCCCTTCCAGAACTTTTGCAAACAACATTATTGTGCTGAAAAACGGTTCTCTTTCAATTAAAATGTGGCCTAGTGGTGTTTATTTTGAATTTGATAAGGATCTTAATATACGATCCATTAATCTCAGTGATAAATTTATGAATAAAATGAAGACCACCCAAACGTTTATTAACAATGAATTCTCTGCCAAAGAATATGTGAACGACCTTAAAAAGGGAATCCAATATTTTAACGGCAAAGATTGGGTTCTAGAACCTGCATCCTCAAACCCGATATTATAATCTAAAGAAGACTCTTATGATTCCTATCTCCCTCTGGGAGAGGCAAGGTGAATTCGCTTTAGCGAAGAGAAAGCAGCCTGGGCTGGGTCAGATCCGGGGGGGGGACGGTGCTTTACTTCTTGACTTTATATTGAACTAAATATTGGGTCGAGAAGTCACAAGTTTCTCTTAATCGAATGCTCTACTTCCGGTCACTTCGACAAGCTCAGTGACCAACTAAATTAAGTGACCACTATTTTATCGGTAGCTGAACTGTATCCGGTGGCTGAGCCTGTCGAAGCCACCAGTTCAATAGAGAGTGTGGGTGCATTTGTTTTTGAGTTTGCACAAACTTTCCAAGTTTCCAAACACCGTCCCCAGGAACATGTGGCCGCTCTATAGTAAAGATTTTAGTTTATAAATTTAGTTAAGCTCCTTGTAATCAGGAAATTCATGTTAATCAGGCGAATCAAGGTTCAGGCTTTTTCCTGCAAATTTGTTTAATTCTAAGCAATTGGATAGAATATCTTTTAATTGGTGAAACGGATCATTATGGACAACAGGACATTTGAGATAAGGGTAAGAGGTATTGTTCAGGGGGTTGGGTTCCGCCCTTTTGTTTACAGGATAGCAAATGAATTATCGCTGGCTGGTGAAGTGCTGAATGATACCGAGGGAGTTCTGATCAGGATAAATGCAAAAACATTTGAAATTCCCGGAATTGAAATGAAGATCAGGGGTGAATCTCCTCCACTTTCCAAAATTAAATCTATTGAGACAAAAGAGATTGATCAAATAGCTTTCACAGAGTTTAATGTAGTTGAAAGTGAAATTACTGATCAGAAGAGTGCATTTATTCCTCCTGATACTGCAATATGCGAAAACTGCAGAAGAGAACTCTTTGATAAAAACGATCACCGTTATAAATTCCCATTTATTAATTGTACTAATTGCGGCCCCAGGTTCAGTATTATCCGGGACATCCCCTACGACAGGAAACAGACATCGATGCATAAATTTCCCATGTGCAGTAGATGCCAATCCGAATATGAAAACCCGTCAGACAGGAGATTTCATACAGAACCGACATCCTGCCCGGTATGCGGGCCACGTTATTTTCTGTATGATAAAGATCGGAAACTCATTGTAGAACAAACAGACAAAATAATCTCAATGTGCTCTGAATATCTGAAAAATGGAAAAATAGTGGCAATAAAAGGAGAAGGGGGATATCACCTCGCCGCAAATGCAAAAGACACCGATTCTGTCAGAGAATTACGGGAAAGGAAGCAGCGCCCTTTTAAACCTTTTGCTTTAATGGTCAGAGATCTTAATATTGCGGAAGAATTTCTTGAAATATCCGAAGTGGAGAAAGGACTCCTCCTGGAAAGGGAGAAGCCTATAGTAATACTGAAAGAGAGGAAAAAGAGAGTATCTGATCTTGTTGCACCGGGATTGACCCATCTCGGAATAATGCTTCCCTACAGCCCGCTACAGCATCTCATTTTTGAAGAAATAGAAAATATGGTGCTGATCATGACCAGTGGAAATATAAGTGATGAACCGATAATTTCTGAAGAAGATGAGCTTTTTGAAAAACTTGCAAGTGTAGCAGATTATTTCATCACATCAGACAGAGAAATTATTCAGCAATCTGACGATAGTGTCCTCTTTGTGAACAATGAATCACCATATATGATAAGGAGGTCTAAAGGATTCGTCCCGATTCCATTTTTCAGTTCGCACTCAGATTCAAACATATTTGCTGCCGGATCGGACATAAAAAACAGTTTTGCCCTATCAAAGGAAAATCTTATATTTGTCAGTCAGTATATAGGTGATCTGGAAAGTCCTTTGACGGAACAAAAGTATATCAGAACAATTGATCATTTTAAGAACCTTTTTCAGATAGAACCGTCTGTCTTCGTTTCAGACCTTCACCCCGGCTATTTTTCAACAAAGATCACCGACAGGTTATGGAGCAACTCGGGCACCAGGATCAAGGTGCAACACCATCATGCTCATATTGCTGCGGTTCTGGAAGAGAATAATACAGACGATAAAGTTATCGGAATCTCATTTGACGGTACAGGTTTCGGAGAGGACGGGAACATATGGGGTGGAGAATTCCTTATCGCTGACAAGAGAGAATATTCCCGGGCAGCTCACTTCAGTTATTTCCCTCTTCCGGGAGGAGAAGCCGCGATAAAAGATGTGTGGAGAATCGGGTTATCCCTCCTCATAACTGCCTTCGGAAAAGATCCAATGCCTGATGGTCCAAAAAGAAAAATTATTGCTGAATTGATCGAAAAAAATATAAATTCACCTCTTTGCTGCAGTGTCGGAAGACTTTTTGACGGAATTTCCTCACTACTCGGTTTTTCAGATTCAATTTCAACCGAAGCAGAGGCAGCACAACTCCTTGAGGAAGCCGCTTTACGTTCAGATACTACATTGAAATTTCCACTTGAAATTTCAGGTAGATCAGGAAAAGAGCCGCTCCTGATAAACAGTTCACTACTGGTAAAAGAATTGATCAGGAATAAAGAGCGAGGGGTTCCTGCTGACGATCTGGCATTGGCCTTCCATAACTCCATCGCTGATATAACAATAAAAACGCTTAAACTGCTTAGAAATAAGACCGGGATCAATAGAGTCGCTTTATCGGGCGGGGTTTTTCACAACAGGCTTCTCCTGAGAATGACAGAAAAATATATCAGATCTGAAAAATTCGAGATCCTTTTGCCGAAAGAACTTCCTTTCAATGATGGAGCAATAGCATTCGGCCAGACAGTTTCCGCAAAGGCCAGATTAAAAAATTAACCTTTATTCAGATCCTCATAAGTTTGATAATTTACAAGCTCGATCTTTTTATCAAGATCTCTTGAAGTACGTCTGATAAGCCCGCCAAGCACCTTACCGGCGCCCACTTCAGCATAGCGTTCCATCCCTTTATCTTCAACCATTTTCAGAACTGTCGGGTGCCATAGAACAGGCCTTGTGACCTGCCTTTTGAGTCCGTCTCTTACCTTTTCCCTGTCGGTAATTTCCTCTACATCCACATTGTTTATGATGGGAAATTTCAGATCCCTGAAATTGATCTTGTCGAGATCTACAGACAGTTTGTCCTCAGCAGGAAGCATTAACTCGGAGTGGAATGGAGCTGACACGGGGAGCATAACTGATTTGGGAGCAGCCAGTACTTCTACCGCATTTTCAACTGCTCCCTTTTCACCTGAGATCACTATCTGGGAGGAACTATTCCAATTTGCAATATTAACCACACCTTCAATATTTTCCATTTTCTCTTTGATCTGATCGATATCAAGGCCAATAATTGCAGCCATAGCGCCTTTTCCCACCGGTACTGCCTCCTGCATATACTTGCCCCTTTTATGCACAAGCATTACAGCATCTTCATAATCGATCCCTCCTGCACATAGCACTGCAGAATACTCTCCAAGGCTATGGCCGGCCCCGAGAACAGGTTCCTGTCCGAGAAGGTTGAAGAGGATGTAGGATACCGTTAGAAGTGCAGGCTGGGTATTGTGGGTTAATTTTAATTCCTCTTCCGGCCCTTCGAAACATATCTTCATAAAATCATATCCCAGAATTTCATTTGCAAGTTTAAAGATTTTTCTCCCCAGATCACTCTTTTCAAAAAGGTCCTTTCCCATACCTACATATTGGGAACCCTGTCCGGGAAATAAAAATGCTGTATCATTCATAGTAATTCGTCTCCTTTCCGACCGATTTTATCATTAAACCCCCCTCATTTCAATTCTGCTTCGCCAAGGCTACGCAGAATAGAAAGGAAAATCAAATCCGAAATCCGAAGCATGAAACAAATATAAATGACCAAAGCACAAATGTTCCAAACAAGAACATGTAGGGATCTTTTGTCTTGGATTTTGAACATTCTTATTTTGGATTTATTTCGGATTTCGATATTCGTGCTTAGAATTTTTATCTTTGCTTATGTTGATATTTGAATATCAATCTGTATCAAATCGGGAACTTTTGGGATATTATATCGTTTAATATAAATTGGAGGGTAATATGAGAACCAAATTAACAATAATTTTTATAATGATCTTTTTTTCAATATCTTTTTTTTCCTTCGGATATAAATATGAGAAAACAATCGAGAAGTCATTTAAAGCCGGTTCAGACTTTACTTTCGAACTGGAAAATTGTAACGGAAATATTAATATAGTTAGCTACAAGGGTGACACAATATATATCAAAGCCAGGAAGTATTCCAACAAATCAGAATATTTTGAGAATACAGAGGTCATTTTTAAAGAGAGTGACGGCAAGCTTAAAGTATATGTGAAAAGGCCGGGAAGGAATTGTAAGGCCTCTGTTAAATTCTATGTCAAATTACCACACAACATCTCACTTACAGAAATTGAAACAATAAATGGCAGCATCGGAATTGAAGGTAAGTTGAAGGATATTGATGCAGAGACAGTAAACGGACGGCTTTCATTCGAAGGATCTTTTGAAGATGCTGAATTTGAAACAGTTAACGGTAGTATAGGAATTTACCTGAAAAAAGCGATTGCAGGAGATCTCAGTGTTGAGACAGTCAATGGCTCAGTAAAACTGGAGATCGATAAAGATTCAAGTTTTAACCTTAGGGCCAATACTGTAAACGGTTCTATCAAAAGTGATTTTAATCTGCCGAGGACCAAAAAATTTATCGGAAGTAAAATGGCCGGCACTGTTAACAAAGGCAAATTTGATGTTAAGATAGCAACCGTTAACGGAAGTATTAAGGTTCTTGGAAATTAAAAGAATCAGAAAAACAACATTATAATAATACTAATTCTGCCACTGTTTGATATAATAGTGGTATGAAGAGAGAGATTTTTGTAGGAAATGTCGGGATCGGCGGAGATCACCTCGTATCGATCCAGTCAATGACAACCACCGATACTGGTAATGCCGGGTCCACTATTGATCAGATCCGGCAACTCTATATGGCAGGATGTGAGATAGTCAGAGTTGCCATTCCGGATAAGAATTCTATTTCATCATTAAGGGAGATAAAATCAGAATCCCCTATTCCGGTCATTGCCGACATCCATTTTAACCCCGACCTTGCGATGGGGGCGATCGATGCAGGAGTGGACGGGATCAGGATCAATCCCGGAAATATAGGGAGTAGAGTAAAACTGGGCCGTATAATCAAATCTGCTGCTGAACACAATATTTCGATCAGGATAGGGGTCAATTCAGGATCAATCGAAAAAAAATATTTGAGGCCGGGAAGAACCAGAGCTGAAATGATGGTCGATTCAGCCCTGGACAAGATCAAACTTTTTGAAGATTCAGGTTTTTTTAATATTAAATTATCACTGAAATCTTCAGATGTTTTGGAAACTATCGAAGCATACAGGAAAATTGACAAAGAGTGTGATTATCCCCTCCACCTGGGAATTACAGAAGCGGGGACATTATTTTCAGGAACCATAAAATCCTCCATAGGAATCGGGAGCCTTCTGGCAGACGGGATCGGAAACACGATCAGAGTATCCCTCACAGATGATCCTGTGGAGGAAGTAAAAGTGGCTGTGGAGATCCTTAAAGTACTTGGCCTGAGAGAACGGGGACTTGAAGTCGTGTCCTGCCCTACATGTGCCAGGGTAAGCGTAGATCTGATAAATATCGTAAAGAAATTTGAAAAGAAACTTAGTGAGCTTAAGCTGGATAAGAATATAAAGATCGCAATTATGGGATGTGAAGTAAACGGGCCGGGTGAAGCTAAAGAAGCAGACATCGGAATTGCATTTTCAAAAAAAAGAGCTTACCTGTTCAGAAAAGGTAAAATGATAGAAAAACTTGATCCGGAAGATTCACTCGACCGGCTTCTGGAAATTATAAAAAATATCTGATCAGAGTTTTGCCAGTCCCTGTTCAAGATCCTGAATAATATCTTCAACATCCTCCAGGCCGACTGAGATCCTTGTAAGTTCGTCAGTTATTCCCGCCTTCATTTTTTCCTCCCTTGGGACTCCGCTGTGAGTCATTGATGCAGGATGCTGAATAAGAGTGTCAACAGTACCGAGAGAGACAGCAAGAGTCATCATTTTTACAGATTTCATAAGACTTTTTCCAGCTTCGAACCCCCCTTTAAGATCAAACGCAATAACAGAAGAGAATCCGGCCATTTGTTTTTTTGCAAGCTCATGGCCTTCGAAATCGGTTAATCCCGGATAGTAAACTTTCAGCACTTTATCATGCCCCTGCAGATACTCCGCAACTTTCTGAGCATTGGTATTATGCTTGTCCATTCTGAGAGAGAGGGTTTTTATCCCCCTTAGGCAAAGATATGAATCGAAGGGATTTGCATTCCCTCCAGTAAGTTTTGTAAAAGATCTGATCTTTTTATGAAGCTCTTCATCCTTACCTACCGAAAATCCCATAACAACATCCCCATGGCCGTTCAGATATTTTGTTGCTGAATGCATTATCACATCAGCACCCAGTTCAAAAGGCCTCTGGAGATAAGGTGTGGCAAATGTATTATCAACTACCAGCAATGCATTCGCATTTTTTGCGATTTCGGAAACTCCCCTGATATCTGTAATACTTAGTGTCGGATTAGCAGGAGTTTCGATATAGATAAGTTTAGTATTACTCTTAACACTATTTTTATATTCATCAAGATCAGTACTTTTTACCACTGATGATTCAACTCCGTATCTTGCTGCAAAATCGGTCAACAATGTAGTAGAAGCACCGTACAATGTGTCAGAAACAATAATATGGTCTCCGGCCTTTACGAACGGGAAAACACTGGCAAGAACTGCCGACATCCCCGAGCTCGTTGCTGTGGCTCCGAATCCCCCTTCAAGCCCTGCCACAACTTTCTCAACAGCATCGATAGTAGGATTTCCAAGCCTCGTGTATATATACCCTTCACCCTTTCCGGCAAAAAGTTCTGCTCCATGTTCCGGGGAATCAAAATAGAATGTTGATGTCTGGAAAATAGGAAACGAATGCGAATTGAAAGGTTTTTTGTGCCCTTCAAGATGGATCTGGTTTGTGGAAAATTTATGCTCTTTCATTTAAGCTCCTGATTTTATTATATCCGAAATGCCCCTCTGGTACAATCGAAAATATTGCGATTTATCTTAGAAATATGGGAGTAGAGCAAAGATTGTTTCATCATTCTCATCTTAAATTTGCAAATTCTCTACCGGGATGCTATAGATATCCCCAATACACGGAGAACGGAGAAACAAATGGGAACAAACGAAAGTACAACCTGGAAATTTCCTGCCACATTCTGGATCGCGAACATGGTTGAGTTTTTCGAAAGGGCTGCTTACTATGCGGTCTTTATTGCAATAACTCTCTATCTTACAAATGTTGTAGGCTACAACGATATATGGGCTGCCTGGATCAGCGGCGGTTTTTCAGCAGGGCTCTATTTCCTTCCACCATTTGCCGGAGCCCTCGCTGACAAGATCGGGTTTCGTAAAGGAATTATCCTCGCTTTCTCACTTCTAAGTATCGGATATTTATTTCTCGGACTCTTTCCCTACAAACTTATGGTCATACCGACTCTTGTCATAGTCATGATAGGGGGATCTTTTATTAAATCGATTATTACCGGGACGGTTGCTGTCACAACCAATGAAGAGAACAGAGCAAGAGGTTATTCACTCTTTTATATGGTAGTTAATATTGGGGCTTTCCTCGGGAAGACATTTGCGGCGCCCATGAGGATTAATATCGGAATAAAATCAATAAATTTCTTCTCAGCGACTATGACCATCCTTGCACTTATAGTCGTATATTTTTTCTATAAAAACTCAAATCAGAGAGGAGAGGGGAAGTCACTTAAAGAGACATGGGAAGGATTTATGAGGATCATATCCAACGCCCGGCTGATAACACTGATAATTATTGTTACCGGATTCTGGATGATCCAGCATCAGCTTTATGCAACTATGCCGAAATATGTGATAAGAACCGTGGGGGAACATGCGAAACCCGAATGGATCGCAAATGTGAACCCTGCAATAGTAATGGTATTTGTAGTCCTGATAACTCAATTAATGCGAAAGGTGAGAGCTGTTTCTTCGATGACTATCGGAATGTTCATAATGCCCCTCTCAGCACTCACTATGGCATTAAGTCCGGTTCTTGAATCTATAACAGGACAATCAATTTCAATATTCGGATTGTTTACATTGCACCCTATAACAGTGATGCTCATTTTCGGGATCATGCTGCAGGGCCTTGCTGAATGTTTTATTTCTCCCAGATTCCTGGAATTCTTTTCACTTCAGGCTCCAAAGGGTGAAGAAGGATTATACCTCGGATTCAGCCACCTTCATTCATTCCTGGCCTCACTTCTGGGATTCGGCCTGTCTGGATATTTACTAACCGAATACTGCCCTGATCCTAGATTTCTGACCGCTGCTGAAAAACTGCATGCATATGATAAATCCTATATGATCTGGTATTATTTTGCAGCGATAGGGCTGGTTTCGGCAATTGCTCTTATTATCTATAATTTTGTTACAACTAGGATAGACAATAAAAATAAAGAACTTACGTAGATGTATATTTTATTTTTTGCCTGAAATACCTGCAATTTTTCGTTTAAGCCGGGAAAGCCTCTTCTCAAAGTCTTTCCGTTGAGCTTCCGAAATTTCTGCCAACTCAAGCCCCTTCTCTACAAACTCTACAGCTCCGGCAAAATCTTTTTTCCTGTGTTCAAGATAAATAGACATCTCTCTGAATGCCAGTTTGTCTCCATGTTCCGACAATGTTTTCCACAACTCTTCCGCTTCTTCGAACAGTTTTTTCTTCTTTTTTATGAGAGCAAGCCTCTTCACCGATTGTGCAATTATCTCATTTCTCACTGCATGATTGTTGAGGTGGTTATAAAATTTCTCCGCTTCAGAAAACAATCCGGATTTTTCGTTCAGAAGTGCCACGCCAAGTATTTCTCCCTCTTCTGAAGTTCTGGAAATATCATCAATATACCTGCAGCCAAGTAGAAGCAGAGCTGAAAGCCCTACAATATCAAGAGCATTATGTTCAACTACTTTTTCGATCATTGAAAAATTTCCGGATCTGAGATACTCAAAATACAATCTGGGGATGAGGCTCCCATCTACATCATCATCCCGTGAGATGTTGAGAAGTATATCTCCCAGATACCCGAGCTTTCTTGATTCAAAAGTATTTTTCCATATCATCCTTGCCGGAGTAAGATAATCAAGATGAGGATAATCCAGCAGTGGAAATTTTTTCCTATTCAAAATATACCTGGTCTCCATTAGAGGATAATCAAAAGATTTCCCGTTGTAAGTGACAACACCCGATATATCCAATTCGTCAAGAAACCGGTCTACCTCATCAAGGAACAACCCTTCTCTTGCAGGATCATTGAGCACAAATATCCGAACTTCAAAAGAGTTACCTTCAATAAATCCGAAACCGAGCATGAAAGGGATCGTTCCTGTCCCTCCCGAAAGTCCTGTCGTTTCAGTGTCAAAATACAATAGCTTCAACGGATCTATGTCTCCAAGTTCAGGGTCATTAAAAATTATTGAAATAGTAGAGGCCACAGTATCATTCCATTCACTAAGGGTTACTTTCCCAAAAACAGAATTCATTGGATAATTGTAATTTATAACTTCAAAATCATTATCAAAATTTATATTTTCTTGAGTTCTCTCTTCTTGAATTTTCAAAGACCGGTTCTTCAGATTTTTATAAACAAGCTCTTCAAGCTTTTGCTTTGTTGATAAACTTTGAGAATCTGTTATGGGTTCAATCGGATTCTTTTTGTTTTTTCCCGAAATAAAATCCAGTTTTTTCTTAAGATCGCTCATTTATATCCACTATTACAATAATACCACAAGAGTAAATTGAAATTTTAAGGCCTGACAAGGCAGATTTTTTTTAATCTATGATGAAATTCATGGGGTTGATTGCCTTACCCATGAAGCGTACTTCATAATGAAGATGAGGAGCTGTGCTTCGGCCTGTATTCCCAACAAAGCCAATCACCTGCCCCCTTGTAACACGATCCCCTTCCTTGACATTAAATGCCGCTAAGTGGCCGTATCGGGAAGTATAACCGAAGTTATGATCAATTATTATCATCTTTCCATAATAATCTCTGTATTCTGCTACAAGAATAACACCATTTGCAGGAGCAATAATTTTATTTCCTGATTGAGTCGCAATATCCTGGCCGTAATGGAAACTCCTTTTCCCGGTGAGAGGATGAATTCTCCTTCCGAAAGAATTTGTAAGGTATCCTTTTGTGGGCCATATTGACGGAGTTGAAGCGAGTCTTACTTTTTGTTTATCAATAACATTTTCAACAAATTGAAGGTCGTTCTCCATCTTTTTTGCATTAGTATTGTTAATTCTTGATTTCTCAAGTATATCGACCTTTCTTTTAGGTATAGTGAGATCCAGACTGCTTTCGGTAAGTTCAACATCGGTCGAAATATCAGAAATAGGCCCGCCACCTGTTCCGATCGCCTGCAAGGCCGATGGAGAGGTAAGTCCTGCTGCTATGAGAATTCTTTTCTTGAAATTCTCCATTTTTGCAAGACTTCTCTGAGCTTTATCAACATTTCTTGTGAGTTCTGCAATAATCTTCGTTTTTCTTTGATTTTCCACTTCAAGCCTTCCCATCTTTTGACTATCAATGGACAACGTGAGGTAATCAAAGATCACATACCCGAACAAGGCAACAAGCAAAACAACGGCTATAAGTGAATTCCTGATGAATTTTGATGATAAAAAAAGCTCTTTATTAGTTGAAGTAGCGTCTGAAACAATTATTATCGAATATGATTTATTTTTAGATCTCATTTTATCATCGACTTATACATTATAAAAACGACAAAGTCAAGTTATAGACTGCTTTTTAAAAAAAACCTATTTACTTTTCTTGACATTTTTATTTAAAAAATGGTAAAAGTCTATATGTAGGGGGGGATTATGAAAAAAAATATCGTACTTGCAGATAACAGTTATACCATCCGAAGAATAGTAGAACTCTCTTTTTCCGATGAAGAAGGCATTGAGCTGGTAAGCTATGAGAACGGCCAGGGTATTACCGAAAAACTTCTTGAACTGAAGCCATCAGTTGTACTTGTAGACATAAAACTTCCCGAGATGAACGGCTATGAAGTATGTAAATTCATCAATGAAAGCGATGAGCTGAAGAACACAAAGGTCTTCCTGATCAAGGGAGGATTTGAACCTGTCGATGAGGAACAGTTGAGCGGACTCAAATATGAAGATTTCATAACAAAACCATTTGATTCCAAAGCGCTTGTGATCACCATAAAAAGCATTGTGGATGAACCCGATGCTGAACCAGAAACGGAACCTAAACTGGAAGTAGAATCAACTGAAACTGTAGATATTCCGTCTTCAATGCCGGAAGAGATCTCTGAAATAAGTGATATTATGGACAAATCTGATTCAATTGATTTTTCTGATGTCCAGAGCGATGGTGACGCCGGAGGATTAATGGACACTATCGTTGCCCCCGACTCAGAGACTTCCATTAAAGAGGAAGTCCTACCCTCGGAAGAAATAACCCAGGGGTCTGGATTTGGGGAAAGTGAAGATAAATTATCACCTGAATTAACCGATGAGATATCCAACCCTTTCGAAGATTCTGCCGGGAAACCTTCAGATATCAAGCCTGTAGCAGATGAAGAAGCTGTTATAAAGGAAAATATCAGGATTCAGGAGGAAGAGCTTGATATTGGTTCTCTTACAATGGAGGAGATCAATATTCAAAAAGATATCGATCAACAGAAAGAAGCGCTCTCAGAAACCACACCCGACCCTCTTATAACAGAAAGTCCCGTAGAACCTGAGAAAACAGAGGAGGTAAGTGAAGTTCCTGAGAAAGGAAAGGATCAACTTGATCCCTCTTTAAGCAATATGAACACATCGGATCTTGAAAATGTTTTCTCCATTAACAAGGCCGAAGTTGAGAGCAACGCAGTATCTGATCCCGTTAGCATTCCAGATAAGGAAGAGGAAGTCCTGGAGGCGGAAACCAGGGAAGAAACAAAAGAAAAGTCTGGGGAAATAAAAGAAGTTCTTGAAAAACTTGAGACCGAAAGTCAGGAGAAGAGTGAGCCGGTAGCTCCCGAGGAAGAAACCGCAGAAAAGATGGATAAGGAAGGCATGACTGATCAACTGGCCAGCCTCACAAACCTGCAGGATAGTAATAAACTTGTGGAGAAGATCGAAGATAAATTGACTGTTTCCGTAAAAGAGATATTGTGGGAAATAGTTCCACCTCTGGCTGAAAAAATAATAAAAGGTGAAATAGATAAATTAAAGAGCGATATAGAAAAAGAGTATAAATAGAAATTCACCTCTTTTTCCCGACTTACCTCGATTTAAACAATGGAAAAGACTATTAAGAATCTTATAGATAAGTTAAAATTGATCGGAGAAAAGAACTAATGGAAAAGAACTACGATATAGCAAAAACTGAAGAAGGATGGTACGAAAAATGGGTGTCAAGTGGTCTTTTTAAAGCAAACAACACCAATGATCAGCCTGTATTCTCAATGATTCTACCTCCCCCGAATATAACAGGTTCCCTCCATATGGGGCATGCCCTCACTTTTACAATTCCAGATATCATAATGAGAAAGAAAAAGATGGAAGGGTTCAACACACTCTGGCTCCCCGGTATTGATCATGCAGGTATTGCTACCCAGATGATAGTCGAAAAAAACCTTAAACGGGATGAAGGAAAAACAAAAGAGGATCTGGGGCGTGAAAAATTTCTTGAAGAGATCTGGAAGTGGAAAGAGAAATCGGAGAACAGGATAGTTGAGCAGGTTTCCAAGCTCGGACTAACCCTCGACTGGAGCAGAATGAAATTCACGCTCAGTGAAGAGATGAACAAAGTGGTCACAGATGTTTTTATAAAATTATACAAAGAGGGAAAAATTTACCAAGGAACTTATATGGTAAACTATTGCCCTTCATGTAAAACTGTCCTTTCAGATCTTGAAGTTGATCACAGGGAAGTTGAAGGAAATCTCACATATATAAAGTATCCACTGAAAAATGATCCCGGCAAGTATATTGTTGTTGCAACAACAAGGCCGGAGACAATGCTGGGAGATACCGGAGTTGCAGTCAATCCGGATGATAAACGGTATAAAGAACTGGTAGGGTCAGAGATCATCCTTCCGGTCGCCGGGAGAACATTAGAGGTAATAGCTGATGAACAGGTCGCTTCGGATTTCGGCACCGGTGCTGTTAAAATAACCCCTGCACATGACCCTCTTGACTATAACATTGCACTGAAACACAAACTTGAAAGCCGGGTTGTAATAGATAAAGAGGGGAAAATGACCGGGGATATCCCGGAAAAATTCATCGGGATGAGCCGTGAAGAATGCAGAAAGGAATTGATAAAGATCTTAAGTGAATCCGGAAATATTGAAAAAGAAGAAAAGCACACACACAATGTCGGCCATTGTCAGAGATGTGAAACAATTGTTGAACCGAATGTATCCAAACAATGGTTCCTGAGAACCGAAGAACTTGCAAAGCCGGCTATCGAAGCCGTGAAAACAGGAGATATTGAATTTATCCCCGGCAAATGGGAAAAAATATATTTTAATTGGATGAACAATATACAGGACTGGTGTATATCGAGACAACTATGGTGGGGACACAGGATCCCGGCATACAATTGTGAATCGTGCAACGAGATAACAGTTGCCGCCGAACACCCGGGAACCTGCCCGAAATGTAAATCTTCAAAAATCGTACAGGACCCTGACGTTCTTGACACCTGGTTCTCTTCCGCCCTCTGGCCTTTTTCCACTCTCGGATGGATGGATGGATCACAGGATTTTATGACATATTATCCGACATCATTGATGGTAACTGCTTTTGATATCATTTTCTTCTGGGTAGCCAGAATGGTCATGATGGGAATACATTTCGGAAAAGATATCCCCTTCAGAAAAGTGCTGATTAACGGACTGATCAGAGATGATAAAGGGCAAAAAATGAGCAAGACCAAAAATAATGCTATCGACCCGCTTGACATCATCAAGGAGTACGGAACCGATGCCCTGAGATTCACACTTGCAATTCAGGCTGTCCCCGGGATGGACATATCACTTTCAATAAATAGAATAAAGGGATATAAAGCATTTACAAATAAGATATGGAATGCTTCAAGATACATCATTATGAATCTTAAAGGTGATGAATCGGAAAATATCGATTTTGAAAAGATCTCAGTCACCGATAAGTGGATACTGCACTTGCTGAATCTCACAACAAAAAATATTAACTCATTGATGGACAATTATAAATTGAACGAGGCGGCAGATGTTCTATATCATTTTTTCTGGCATGAATATTGTGACTGGTATCTGGAATTCTCAAAAAATGATATTGAGAATAGAGAGACAAGAAACGTACTCAAGTATACACTTTTCAGAGCTCTTCAGCTTCTTCACCCTTTCACTCCATACCTTACCGAAGAAATTCATCAAAAGATCAAAACAGAAAAAGACTTCCTCCTTGAAACAAAATTTCCTGAGTTTAAAAGCGAGCTGGTTTTCACCTCCGAATATAAAAATATTGAATTATTGAAGAAAATAACGGGCGAAACGAGAAAAACAAGGACAGAAAATAAAATTGATCCCAATGCACGTCTTAAAACATTTTTAAAAACTTCTTCAAAGAAAGAGGGGGATATTTTTGCTGAGCTTTTAAAATATTTTAATTTTCTTACAAAAAGTGAAAATGCTGAAATAGTAAAAGATTTTTCTTCTCTTCCAAAAGGATATCGGGGGGTTTACCTGAATTGGGAAATACTCCTTCCATTCGAGAATGAATCGGACAGAGAGAAAGAGATCGAAAGACTCAGTAAAGAAATGAAAAAAATTGACGATCTGATTAACAATATTGAAAACAGGCTTAAGAACCGTAATTTTGTTCAGAAAGCGCCTGTAGACATAGTTAACGGATTCAAGAAGACACTTCAGGAATCGATTGATAAGAAGGAAAAATTTGAAAAAACTTTATCTGACCTCACCTGACAGAGAATACCCCATTCCGGATTTTATCAATATGAAAGATATGCCTGCCTGCATATCTACAAATGAATATATAAATGAAAATCTGGATTCTCTTTCCGGAGATATCCCATTGCTAGTTTCCGCTGATATTCAGACCGGAGGGAAAGGGCGGGACGGCCGCAAGTGGATCCCTGTAGGAGAGGGAGGAATATATATGTCCTACCTGCTCAATATAAATAACAGAGAAAACATCGGACTTCTTTCGCTGGCCGCAGGGACAGCTGTTGCAGAAGCTATAGCTGGAAAAACAGGACTGAATGTTCAGCTTAAATGGCCTAATGATATAGAATTATCCGGATTGAAAGCAGGAGGAATACTGATAGAGAACAAGTTGTTCAATAAAAGTATGTTGGCAGTAATAGGAATAGGGCTTAATGTCAATGTCGGCCAACAGCAGCTGAGGGAAGATATTTTAAAAACCGCCACATCACTTTCCATGATTTCCGGGAGACAAGCGAATATGGGAGAATTGATATTAAGGATATCTGAATATCTTCTCTATTTCACCGGAATAATGGAAAATGGACTGTATGAGAATATATTGGAAAGATATCTGTTATATTTAAAGCATAAACCTGGTGATGAAATAAGTTTCCACCACTCCGGGGAAACAATAAACGGTAAATTCAAGAAGATCAATGATAAGGGCGCCCTTGTTCTAAAACTTAAGGATGGTAAAGAAGAAACCTTTTTCTCAGGTGAGATTCACACTATTGTCTGAATAAAATGTCACTCATCAAAGATTTTCATCCACTGATCGACCTCTCCGTCACTTAATTCAGTATCGATCCGCTTCTGTTTCATCTCTATTCTTCCTGTCGCTCTGTATACACGTTTCAGTTCATAATAGAATTCGATCGAATTTATTACTTTAGCCCCTTTTTTCTTTGCAATATCTTTTAACTCCCTGTCTGATGTTACGAGGACAACATCTCTGAAATATGTATATCCGTCCAGTATCCTTTTTATCTCATCATCGGCAGAATCTCCGATAGGAGGATATTTTATTACTATTTTCTCAGTCGGGTTCTCTTCACTTGAGAAAGTATCGGGTTCTCCATCAAAAACAACAATGATCTTACTGTTTTTTTTCTTCTGAAATTTTTTCACTATCGCAATGATCTCTTTTCTTGAATTACTATCTTCCAGAGATATATCCGGAGAACTTCCAATAAGATTATTACCGTCAATTATGTAAGGCATTTATAATTCTAAACTATCACCCGGCTTCATGATAATGACCTCATAGTCACCTTTGACCAGGGATTTAAATTCTTCAGGAGAAGATTTAATTGCAGGAAATGTATTAAAATGAATAGGTACAACTTTCGGAACTTTAAGGAGCTCAACAGCTTTGGCAGCCAGACGCGGGGTCATGGTAAATCTGCCGTCGATTGGAAGGAATGCTATATCCGGTTTATACATTTCTCCGATCAGAACCATCTCCATTGATAATCCGGTATCTCCGGCATGGTATACGGAAATCCCGTCAAGCTCAACAACAACTCCTACTGCGGTCCCGCCAAGGTCTGCAGTGTGTAACGCGGGAACCATTGAAACCTTAACCCCGTTGTTTTCAATTGTTCCGCCCACATTCATCAATTCCGCAGTTAATCCCTCTTTTGCAGCCAGCTCCGATATTTCATTGAGTGAAACAAAAATAGCACCTGTTTTTTTACATATCTCGAATGAATCACCAATATGATCACCATGGTCATGCGTGACAACAACAACATCACACTCGGTTATGTCTTCCAGCGAAACTGTTGCTGCAGGATTCCCTGAAAGAAAGGGATCTATCAGTACTTTGCGGCTACCTTCAAGCAACAGGGCGGAGTGCCCGATCCATTTAATCTTCATTTTTACTCCTTAACCAGGAGGCCAGGTCATCCTTCTGCCACCAATAAGATGGAGATGGACATGAAAAACTGTCTGGCCGGCTTCCTCTCCGGTATTAATGATACATCTGAAATTCTCAATATTATTCTCTTCGGCAACCCTGTTCCCCACAGAGAACATATGGCCTGTCAACGATTCATCTTTTATATCTTTTATTGAAGTGTAATGCTCTTTAGGAATTATCAGAATGTGAAAAGGGCCCTGGGGGTCGATATCCCTGAATGCAACAACTTTATTATCTTCAAATAAAAATTCAGTTGGTATTTCACCGGAACTTATTTTACAAAAGAGACAATCATCCATTTTACACCTTCATTGTGCTGATATCAGCACCTATTTTATTCAGCTTACCAGGCATATCTTCATAACCTCTGAAAAGCTGGTAGGCATTATCAATATATGTCTCACCTTCAGCGATCAATGCGCCCAGAACCAGGGAGGCAGATGCTCTCAGGTCAGTTGCATTGAGATATGTACCTTTAAGATCAGAAACTCCTTTAATTTCAGCAATATTTCCGTTTATTGCAATATTTGCACCCATCTTATTCAATTCAATAACATGTTTGAATCTGTTATTAAAGATATTTTCTCTAATATGAGAGATCCCGTCAACCTGAGTAAGCAATGTTGTCAACTGAGCCTGCAGGTCAGTCGGAAATCCGGGATAAGGATCTGTATTGACCTCAACAGGTTTTAATTGTCCGGGAACTTTAATAGAAATTTCATCTCCGTTTATTAAAATTTCAACACCCATTGACTCCAGAATTGTCAGAAGGCTCCCGATATATTCGGGAATACAATTTTTCACAACAATGTTATCCCCTCTCAGGCAGGCGGCAATAACATATGTCCCCATCTCTATTCTGTCCGGGATGACAGTGTGAGAAGTTCCTTTGAGGATATTTTTGCCCTTTATCCTGATCGTGTCACTCCCCTTTCCCATTATTTCCGCTCCCATTGCTTCCAGGAAAGTTATCAGATCTGTAATTTCGGGTTCTACTGCACAATTCCTCAATATTGTTTCCCCATCCGCCAGGGTTGAGGCCATGATCAGGTTTTCAGTTCCGGTAACACTAACCCCGGGGAAAGTATAATCAGCCCCTTTCAGCCTTTTACTTCTGGCTAAAATATATCCGTCCTCCACCTTGATCTCTGCACCCATTCTCTCAAGGCCTTCGAGATGAAAATCGATCTTTCTGTCCCCTATGGCACATCCTCCGGGGAGGGAAACTCTGGCATATCCGTTTCGTGCAAGAAGAGGCCCGAGGATGAGTATTGATGATCTTGATGTTTTTGATATTGTTTCAGATACAACAGGTTCCTTAATATTACTAAAATTTATATTTACTTTATTATCAGAAAAATTACCCGAAGCTCCAATACTTTCCAGTGCATTGAACATTGTATTTACATCTTCAACGTCCGGAACTCCGTTAAGGAGGACTTCGGAATCGGTGAGAATTGTTGCAGCCAGTTCAGGCAGTGAAGCATTTTTGGCACCTGATACCGTTATAGTTCCTGATAGTTTCTTCCTGCCGGAAATTCGAATTTTGTAATTATCCATAGAGGGATAATTATATAGATTTTCTCCACTGTTTTCAAGTGTGATTAAGGGTGAAAGTTGTTTCAGTGGTATAAAAAAAAAGGGAGGGGTTGCCCCCTCCCATAGAAGAATCACATGAAAAGATTATCTGAGGCCAGGTCTCCCTGATCTCCGTTCGCCTTTTCTACCTACATTGCCACTTGCATCCCTACGTTTGTCCCTGAAGAATGCCCTTCTTCCAAATTTATACTTCAACTCGTCCGCCTTCTTTATCTGCTCAGGGGTTAATACACCCTTAACATCCAGAAGATGAAAAATCCGGTCGATCTGAAGATTGGTTTTTAATCCTGCGATCTCTTTTATCATCTTCTCAATTGTTTTTTTGCTTATCTTATCTCCCTGAAGATAATTTGCGAATTTCAACTCCAGAATCTTGGTGTCGGCCATCCTTTTAATAACAGATCCCTGAAAATCAAGACCCATCTGTTCGATCTTTTTTACCTGATCTGGAGTAAGTCCGAGTTCAGCCTTCATCCTGAGAATCATCTGTCCTCTATAAAGATTTTTCTCAGCCATGTTAACACCCTGTCTCATATGTTTGGAAATATAGCCTGCTCCAAATGTTGTTCCTGCTAGTACGATCATTGCTGCTATGATCAAAATTACTAATTTTTTCATCCAGCCTCCTTTAATACAAGTAGAACACCCCACCCTCCGATTTCTTGCAAAAGGATAATATTATTTTGTTTACATTAATCGTGCTGGTGTACCCCAATGAAACTCTTCATTAAAAAGTTGGTTCAGTATAAAATCAGGAAACCTGTTTTCAATAATCAGCGGGGTCAGGTCTTGCATTACGACATTTTGTTTGTTTATATCTCAGATATGCACATAAAAATTCAAACTGCCCCCACTTTTTGTGTTCAAGTATTGTGAAATGTCAAAGTGTCAAGCACCGATAATCATATAGAAGTTTCAGATTTTATTTAATTTCAATTTATTCGCAAGGTTTGTGGATTAAGTATCTTTGACATTTTAGTAAGGGTTAAACTTGCCAAATTG
>Ga0190293_1000059_pt1 | contig 39050 bp, 35 predicted proteins | sample 48693001_MG_FD_161671 | JGI IMG/M metagenome (GOLD analysis project Ga0190293, IMG submission 161671) | Hydrothermal vent microbial mat bacterial communities from Southern Trench, Guaymas Basin, Mexico - 4869-30-0-1_MG | ecosystem: Environmental > Aquatic > Marine > Hydrothermal vents >...
AGGAGGCAAGGGGAAAAACAACGTGTTAAGTTTTAGGTTTTAAGTGTTAGGTAAGTCCCAAGCTATCAGCGACAATAAATTACGCCCGCAGGGCTAATGACCATCAATGACAGCCGAAGGCGTAATATCGCGCGGAGCGCAAATGTCACACGAAGTACCAGCAAAACCAGCATGGCTGAAGCGGCGCCTGCCCGCGGGATCGGGTTTTGAAAAGGTTCGTGCGCTTATCGATAATTGCCACTTGCACACGGTTTGTCAGGAAGCCAAATGTCCCAACATCTGGGAATGTTTTTCCCGGCAAACTGCCACATTCCTCATCCTGGGAGACCGCTGCACCCGAAATTGCCGATTCTGCGCCGTTGCCCAAGGGCCTGAAAAGCTGCCCGACCCGGATGAGCCTGAACATGTGGCCTCCGCGGTTCACCAGCTGAAACTTGCCTATGTGGTTATTACCTCCGTTACCCGGGATGATTTGCCGGACGGCGGTGCACATCATTTTGCAAGGACGATTCAAGCGGTAAGGAATCGATGCCCCAAGGTCGGTATCGAGGTGCTGATACCCGATTTTCAGGGAAACCATGACGCATGGCAGACCATACTCGAATCACGACCTGACGTTATTAATCACAACCTGGAAACCATCCAGCGCCTTTACCCGATGGTCAGACCGGAAGCGGATTACAGTCAATCTCTCGATCTTATCCGGTATGTAGCGGACAACAATAGGAACATCTCTACCAAATCCGGACTCATGCTCGGGCTGGGAGAAACAAGAAAGGAAGTTGTGACGGTCTTTGCAGATCTCATCCAGGCCGGATGCCATCTCCTGACTCTGGGCCAATACCTGCAACCCAGCAAGGATCATCTCCCGGTGGCCCGTTATGTGCCGCCAGAGGAATTTAATGCGTTGAAAAAAAAGGCCCTTGAAATGGGTTTCAGCGATGTTGCCGCTGATCCGTTTGTGCGCAGTTCCTATCGAGCCAAGGAACTTTTTAGCGGTAAGTCTTAAGCGATAAGCGGTATACTGCTTCTTGGGAATAAGTATATACATTCGGTCGAGTATTTTCAATATATGTTTTTTTATTATACTGCCTGGATGAGTGGGACGTCTTATCATTTTTCGCATAATTCAATCTCCTAAGGATAGTCATCATAATTGACAACATATGCGTCTCCATCGATGAAATTAAAGAATAAACACCAATTGCCGGATACTTTGACTGCATGAAGGCTTTTAGATTTACAAATTCAATCATCACACATTGGCTATGGCGGCGATGTTTTGATTTAGCTCGAATTATGTTAACTATCTGAACTCACGGATATATTATGCTGTGTTACATAATCTTTAATTGGGAGGGGTCGCCAATTTTGATGTAATCTTCAATTTGCGAAGATACGACAGTATCGAAGACTTAAAACGCAAATCGTTTCAAGAACAAAACACAAAAGGAAATGAAAAAAATATTGTGAAGCCCCTTTTTAAGGCGAAACTGTATTCCATTGGGTGAAGGGAGGTCATATAAGAGAATCCGCCGGTTGCGGTTTCTCGGTATTGGGAAGGTAGTGCCCAACCGGTTTCCTTCAATTATGCGTTGCCTATTCATATATAGTACTAATATCTTATTAAAAAAAGAATCATTGTATTATAGACATTAGACATAAGATTTTCTGAATTTGGACTGTGTGCACCTTTTATTATAAATATATAAGTAATAAGAAGGATATCTAAGAATATAAAACCTCCCAAAATAGCGAGATAGCAATCTATTTTTTCCTTGCAAGATATTTTCTTATATATATCACTCATCATGAACCTAATTTAGTCTATTGGCACGGTATACTTGAATATGGCTGATTAGTGTTCAGTTATATTTCACATTCATTTATAATTGCTTCCATTGCATCTTCTGCTCCTTCTGGTAAAGCCATCGGCTTGTGGTTCTTGATAAGAAATCTGGCTTTTTCATACGCCCTTTCGATAATGTCTTTCCCACCGATTTTTTTAACCCAGGTATCGCGGTCCATACAATCAAACAAATCTCTTTGGGACATGCTTTTCATGTGTTTTAGTGTGTGTTTGCTAGATAAATATTCACCACCAGAGCTTACGCTTTGAATTGTTTCTAAAGCTATTGTCTCATCAGAAATGTCCATCCCATTTTTTATCCATTTTAAATTCCTTAATTGTTCAGCATCCAGAATCAGCTTTGCAAAATCAAACGTCAGTCCTGATTCAATAGAACCACATCCATAGATGACATTAGATCCGGCCAGTAATGCTATAGCCGTATTTGTGTTAAATTCATAAGCGGCCTGTACATCCATAAGTTTACTTCCGCTAACACCTGAACCACACCAACTTGGGATTCCATAATATTGCGCCATTTTTGCAGTCCCAACATTCAAAACACCACATTCTGGGGCAGCGACAGCAGGATTACCGAGTTTCAAATCCATAATTGTTCCCACACTACCATAAATGAAAGGTGTACTTTTTGAAGTAAGTTGGGTCAAAACTAAAGAACCAAGAAGTTCTGCATTCTGTACAACCAGGGTTCCAGCGATTGTCGTGGGCGCCGTAGCACCACTCAATGGCATCGTAATTGAACAAACCACAACACCTAATCTTGAGCATTCTATAATGACATCACAGCAATTCTTAGAGAGTGTGAGTGGGCTAGTTGGGCAAACGGTGGTGGACACACAAGGACGCTTAATAAAATTCTCCATGCCACCGACGCAGGCCGCTGCCATCTCAACAATCTTTATTGAGTTTCTCCCACTAAAAAAACCATGAAAGGCATGCTTACTTGTGTTTGAAACAATTGCTTCGTAATTATGCATGGACTGCGTCTCGGCAGGCTTATCCCGTGATCCCATACATTTTTCAATAATTGCAAATTCATCTAACGCATCAGCCAATCGTGTTGCATCCCCTAAATCTTTCTTTGTACAAGTTCTGTGTTTTAAAGTGTAAAGGTCGTTAGTATAAGAATTTTCACCAAATAGTGTATAGCAGGAACTTCCAGGTTCGATAAGATGATCGTGTTTGGGATCCCTTCCATACAAAACAAACCGTTCTGGTGCCCATTGAACACAATCACTAACTACGGATGGAGGAATCTTAACAACAAAACAATCCCCCTTTTTAACAATCTCCGATCCAGCACCATGAAAGATCTCTGTTGCCTCATCTGACTCAATTTTTATCCCCGTATTTTCCAATATCTTAATAGATGCATGATGAATTCTATGAAGTTGTTCATTTGTAATCCCTTCTATTTGATATCCGAGCATATACATTCCTCTTCAAGTACTGATATAGGCATAATGAACAATTGTTATAGCTTCAATTAAATTAATATAAACTTATTCAACGCTAAGCAATTCTTTAATTTTTTCTACGCCATCTTGAGCATTTTTTGCATACGCATCAGCTCCAATTCTCGCGGCCCAACGGGGAGTTACCGGTGCACCGCCGACAACTGTTTTAAAGCGATCTTTTAATCCTTCAGATTTAAGCACAACTTCTAGGTCCTTCTGTCGCGGCATGGTTGTGGTAAGCAGCGCGCTGGTACCAATAATATCCGCATCAATCTCTATGGCTGTTTCAATTATTTGCTGGGTGGCCACATCCCTCCCTGCATCATGGACCTTAAATCCATTTGCTTGCATCAGTGAAACAACAATGCATTTTCCAATATCATGAACGTCACCCTGGACTGTAGCAATAAGAACTGTCCCTTTTTCTTGCTTAGCGTTAATCCCGCCACTTAAAGTTTCATTCACCATGTCGGTAACCACCTTCATGATTTCCGCAGCTTGTATAAGCTCTGGTAAAAACAACCTGCCGCGTCCAAACAAGTCACCCGTTGCGTTAATTCCTGGAATAAAACCTTCCTCCATCAGTTCCAGTGGGCTGCCCCCATCACTGAGATAATTTTTTACGATCTCAATGGCCCTGTCTTTGTTTGCTTTAATTAGAACTTCCGCCGTTTCTTCGATAATACTTTTATCGATCATAGCTTTTTTCCTTTTCCCTAATAGGCATTAATAGAATGCTTGAGGTTTTGAATCCAGCCCTAACGTCTGAAACGGTTTAGGGAATTAATTTCAATATCCAACAGTTTTGCAATATTATATTTTGCTTCAATGCCTTTTGGAGAACCCATGGTGGAATAGACACTCCCTATCTTATGGTCTTCTCTAACATCACTCATCACAGCAGCATCAGTAAGCTCATTAACACTAATTCCTAATTTGTCCGCCACATACTTTTTTGCATCTTTTATTTTCATAGCCCGGGTCATTTGCATGCGTGCGACCAGATCTCCGGAAGTACGCATTCCGCCCATGCCTGCGGCCATTGCATGTGGTATCGCCACCCCTGCGGGGTCTCCGTCGCCAACCTACAACCCGTCCAATCGTGTAATCTCTAAATGTGCCTTTGAAGCCATGGTCACTGCGTCAATCGGTGGTGTATAACACAATGGTAAACCGCCCACCCCCATTCCTAAATTCGCATGTACAGGAATTTCAGCAGCGTCAACACAGGCTTTTGTGAATGTAACCGCACGTGCAATGTTCCAGGGAATAGACTCGGTAGGATCTGTATTTATCGCTGGTCCGAATATGTCCACACCAGCTTCTTGCGCGACCTTAACCTGTTCGTGGGGATAGAGCCCGGCAAGGCGTACACCGTTGTGAGAAATCTCCCCATGCATTCCCAAGATAAATTCCCCGGCCATTCCGATTTCGACACACATACTTGGGTACTTCTCCTTCAGCTCCTGCACCGCTAATAATGTTGCTTTAAAATCAGGATCACCAGAACCCCCAACCGTATCGAAATTTATCCCATCCGCTCCAGCTTCAAATAGGGAGGATGATACATAAACCATATCACGAACAGAATGCTCGATAGCTTCATCGTATGCATCACGCGCTTCTTTGATTTTTCCCTGAGGAATCAGTTCTGCCGGGTTGGTGACAGGCCCATCCGGTTTGGTGTAAAGACCGAGATTTGGCATTGATCCATAAAAGACAGGAGCCACCATGAGCAATTGTGCTTGCTCCATGAGAGGAACATTTTCTCGAACGATGTGTTTTGCTTGCTTGAAGCTGTAATCGAGGTCTGATAGCTCAGTGGTGTCAGCTCCGAAACAACGCTCATAGGTCTGAAGCACTTGTAAGCGACCGGTATTTATGCCAAGCCTTCCGATCTTATTGCTTCCACCATCATAGGTCATTATAACCTCATACCCTTTTTCAACCCCTGATATGCTACAACTGCATTTGCATATTTCAAACAAATGTTTTCGTTCATCATCAGTGAGAGGCTGTATCTCTGCCCGATCTGCGGCATCCAGGGTTCCATCTTCAATGTCTTGAATTAGTTCTTTTTCATCTATCTCAACAGAAAAACCATCTCCCATGCGGGTTATTACTTTGCTCATTTAGTCCTCCTTTATTATATTCCTAATTCCTTTTCCGCTTCCTCCACAATTGAGTGAATTCTCTTTTGGATATCATCCGCTATTGGATCAGGAGTATGAGTCTCCAGAATTTCTATGGCTTTCTCCGTTGCTTTTTTGTATATATCCGGCTTGCCGGCTTGTTCCCAATCTTCACGCATCGTTCGGTCAAAAACTCTGGGCGCAGATATAGATCTCATGTGGCGTAGCGTGCTATCATGGCTGAGGAAGTCTTTCCCGATTCCAATTTCTTTTATAGCATCCACAGCCAGGGTTTCATCATTTACCGCTATCCCGTTCACCACATGCCTGACCATTTGTGCAACTTCATTATCCAACACAAGTTGTCCAAAATCAAAGGTCATTCCCATCTCGATCATTCCCATGCCGTATATCAGGTTGGCCCCTGCCAACGCCGGCAATAACGACGTCATCGTTTTTTCATGACCGGTTTGGAAATCGGTTGCTTTTGTATCGCCCTACCCGCCGGCAACAAAGCTTGGCAATGCATAATAACGAGCCAATCTCGCAACAGCCGCACTGATCATTGCGCATTCTGGGGATCCCACCGATGCGCTCGCCATTCTTAAATCCATGGCTGTCGTCGAACTGCCGTATATGACCGGTCCACCCTTTATAGTGAGCTGGTTAAGCAAAATTCCAGATAGAATTTCGGCGTTATGGATTACCAATGTCCCGGCAAGTGTTACCGGAGACGAGCCTCCCGCCATTGCCATGGAGAGAATATTGACACCGATTCCGTGTCTAGCTGCCCCCATGATGACTTCACAGGTATCTTTAACCAATTTAAGCGGGCTCACCGGACAAGTGATCGTTGTGTAGATGGGTCTCTGCCTTAACGCATCCTTGCCACCAGCGATTACGGTAGCCATTTCCACTATTTTATCGAGTTGGTAACCTGAAAATGCTCCCATGAAAAGGTGTTTACTTGTATTGTTGAATGAATCTTCCGCATTATAAATCTGGGCAATTTCCTGAGGAACTTCATGTGCTCCAACGGCCCGTTCATAGACATCGATCTCGCTCAGATAGTCAGCCAACTTGGCTGCATTGGCCACATCTTTTCTGGTGGGCTTTCTTCTTTCACCCGTGTAGGGATCGATTACAAAAACGCCCTCTCCAAAAGTAGTAAACCCGACTCTATTGCTTTCTAATATGGTATCGTTTTTTGGATTGCGACCTGCCAGAAAGAGCTTTGGCGGAGCACTGCGAATGGCATCTTCCACTATATATGGAGGAATTTTTACGATTTTCTTTTTTGCATTAACGGCGGCACCACCACCATCAAAAATATCCAGAGCTTCCTCATCTTCAACAAATATTCCAGTTTTCTCAAGAATCTCTAATGTTGCCAAATGAATTTCGTCGCACTCCTCTTCAGTAAATGAATTTAGGCCGAATCCGCCACTGAGCTTCTTCCCTGCATGTAGGTTTCGCTTCATTGATAAGCATCCTTATTTTATGTAACTGTTTGGAATGGAAGTTAAACTGTGTTCTTCTATCGGTTTTGGCGTCCCAGGCATAGAAGAACTGGAGCCTTGTTATTAACAACAAGGCTCCAGCTTTGATTATGCAAACCACCATCGTTCATGGATTCTACGACCGTCATACATGGCATTGGAGGCAATGGTGTTATACCTCAATTTACTGCTTGCTACATAAACAAAGTTACTAAAAATGGGAATGATTGAGGAACCTTCATCATGGACAATTTTTTGCATTTCCCAATACATATCGCGACGCTTGACTTCATTCAGCTCAGATCGAGCCTCTTTGAGGAGCTTGTCGAATCGTGCATTCTTCCAATAGCTCTCATTCCAGTTTGCTGATCCAGCATATACAAGCGATAACATCCAGTCTTCTGTGGGCCTACCATACCAGAAACTCCAGCACATGCCTTTCTTCATCCATACATCCTCCCAATAACCGTCATTCGGCACCTTTTTAGTCTTGAGTTTCACTCCTGCTTTTTCGGCAGACTCTTGGAATAAGAGAGCCGAGTCTATTGCCCCGGCAAAAGCTGTATCAGCGGCATAAAGCTCGAAAGTATGATCTAACATACCGGCTTTCTTCAAGTAAAATTTAGCCTTATCCGGATCATAAGTCCTCTGAGGCAATTCAGAGTTGAAATATCGGTTCTTCTGTGAGATTGGATGATCGTTTCCAAGAGAACCGTAACCACGTAAAACCTGTTTTAACATCAACTCACGATCAAAAGCGTATTTTAATCCCAATCGGACATTATTATCATTGAAGGGCTTCTGGGTCGTCAACATAGGCATGGTATAGTGGGCATACCCTGGAACGTCTATAATTTGCACATTTTTATTCTTTTTCAGAAATTGAACCGTCTTAAGATCAGGTCGGGCAAATACATCTAATTCGCCGGTTACTACAGCAGAGGTCCTGGATACGACATCCGGTAAGGCCATCGTTTCAACTTCATCAAAATAGGGAAGTCCCTCCTTGAAATAATTTGGGTTACGCGTAGTGAAAGCCCGGACACCTGGCTCCCAACTTTTAAGGATAAAGGGGCCTGTTCCCATCCCTTTTTCAAAATCGGTTGTCCCGTTTGGTACGACCATAAGATTCACTTCTGCCAAGAAATAGGGGAAGTCGGCATTCCCTGATTCAAGTGTGAAGATCACCTGGTTGTTACCATCTTTCTTTATGTCCGTAACAGGCTTAAGAATACCTTTTGCCGGAGATTTGGTCTTTTCGGTTCTACTAAGATTTATGGAATAGATAACGTCATCAGCATCCAGCGGCTTGCCGTTATGAAATTCGACGCCTTTTCGGAGGTTGAAAATCCATTGTTTTGCATCCGGTGTTGACTCCCAGTTTTCCGCAAGCTCCGGGGTAGCAACACCTTTTTCATCAATTACAATCAACTGGTTTCGACATTGTTGACTGACCAATTGAGGCATAATATCTGTCAACAATGTGATATCTAGGCTCTCTGTTGTGGCACCACTGTGGCTCCCAATTCTCAAGCGGCCACCCTGTTTGGGGGTTGCGGCATGTGCTGTGCTATTAGCCAATAAAGGCGACATAGCCACAGAAAGCCCCATAGCAGACACGTAGGCTAAGAAATCGCGGCGAGTAATTTTCCCTTGAAATAGCAAACGTTCCAACTCCTGCAATTTTTCCATCGTTTTTTCCTCCTTTGAATTTAAAGAGTTATGCTACTGATGAGTTTTCGAACAACAAACTTCTCAATTCCCATTAAAATGAAAGTAATTAATTGCATAAACAAGTATTTAAATCGATATAACTTCTCAGGAAATTACAGCAAAAGAATCATCCATGATTTGGAGTGACTGATCTATCTGGACTTTAGTCATGACAACAGAAGGGACAAGCCGAATTGAATTGCCAAACCAGCCTTGTCCAGCTGGCAAAATCAAACCTCTCTTACCAGCCTCTTTTTTCAACCTAATTGATTCCTCTTTTGCAGGCTCTTTGGTTTTACGGTCTTTTACGAGCTCGACCCCTATCATTACACCTTTACCGCGAACATCGCCTATGACATCATATTTGTCTTGTAATTTCCTTAATCCATTCATCCAATATTTTCCCAATTCTTCGGCACGTTCCCATGGCTTTTCTTTCATTATCGTTTCAATACTTGCCAGCGCAGCAGCCGCCATCAACGGGTTACTTCCAAAAGTTGTATAGTATAGAGGCGGCTCCGGCTCCGCAAATGCTTGGGCTATTTCGTCAGTGGTTAAAAGCGCCGATATTGGCAGCCCCCCCCCTAATGTTTTTGACATCGTGATCATATCAGGAACGATTCCATAATGCTCAAAACAAAACTTTTTGCCGGTGCTGCCGAATGCAGTAAAGATTTCATCCATGAAGAGAAGAATATTGTGTTTATCAAGAATTTTTTTGATTTCCTGAAAATAACCATCCGGGGCTGGTATATTGCCGGCGGTTCCTTGTATGGGTTCTGTTACGAAAACGGCCACTTCGGAGGATGTATCATAATACAAAGCATCTTCCAGCATTTTGGCACACTGTAAGTTACAAGCTGGATATTCCAAGCCAAGCTGGCACCGATAGCAATAATACGAAGGGATGCGCGTCACCCCTGGTAACATAGGTCCCATCCCTTTTTTTAATGGTGCAAAACCTAACAGACTGCGAGCACCATGAGTTCTCCCGTGAAAGTCGCCATATAGTGATACCATTTCATATTTTTTAGTGTATTTTTTAGCTAGAAATAGAGCGACCTCAACTGCTTCAGCCCCTGCATTTGCAAAGTAAACCTTGTTAAAAGGTTCAGGTACCACGGATAGAAGCTTTTCAGCCAGGTCCCTGGCGGGTTTTGTATTATAGTCGATAGCTAAGGAATACATTTTCCCGACTTGTTCTTTCACAGCCTCAACTACCGCAGGGTGGTTATAGCCGATCAATGTCGCACATCCATGGGAACAAAGTAAGTCGATATATTCTCTTCCTTCCGAATCTTTCAACACAGCCCCTTTTGCCTCGACAAAAATAATTTCTTCATCCCCAAAATGGTGTCGAACACATGGCAAAAAATAATTTCCGTTTTCACTTTTTATTTCCATTGTTCTGTCCTTTCCGCAGTTAAGATATTAACCAAAATCTAAATCATCCACCGGGATACCATCCTCATTCCAACCTCTAAGCTGGTAATAATTCTGAATCATTTTTTCCAGTTCTTCCGGTTTAATAACCTTCCCACCACTTATGGGCTCGGAGAAATATCTCGGTGGCAGGGTATCATCCTTTTTCGATATGCCTTCTCGCAGGTTAAACCGTCGGCTAAGATTACGAATGTTCGCCGCAATTTCTTTAAGACCATCATGGTTAAGTTTCATGCCCATTGTGCCTTGGATTATTTTGGCCAAACCATCCCAAGCATAGATATCACGATAAAACCTGCAGGTAATAAATGCATCATGCAGCGTAAGGCGATCTTCGAAATCAATTGCTATTTCAGCCTTACCTTCAATTTCATCAGGTGCTATTTGCCCGGACAGTTCAGCCTTGAAAACAGTGCTTCGTAAATGGCATGCGCCTCTATCCGAAGTCGCATACGCCAGGCCCATTCCTTTTAGAACTCTTGGATCATAAGCTGAAGGCTCTAAACCTTTAACGTGAATGGCTATATCTTTCATACCCCATTCTTGAGCTGCATGTCGTATCCCTTCAGCCAAAACAGCTCCTATGCCACGTCGATAGGCAATATCATTTAGTAATGAAACAATACCGTCTACATCTCCGTAGTCATACTTTTCTTTGATTTTGCCTCGTCTGGAAGCTTCTATAGTAAAAGCGGCTAAATTGCCTGCGGTAATTGTATCCAAGCCCAACCGATCACAGACATCGTTGAGGTAGACGATCTCATTAATATTAGGAATCTCGCAGAGGCCCCCAAAAGAATATATTGTCTCAAATTCGGGGCCTTCAAGTTTTAAGCCTTTATGCCTACCATCCCTTACTTCGGTTAACCTTCCGCAGGCCATTAAGCATTTAGCACAAGCATGGGGCTTGACATTACACTGTTCATGAAGACCTTCGGCCGAAATATTCTCCCAACCGTCAAGAGTACCTTTAGACCAATAACGCGTGGGAAATGAACCGATTTTATTGAGAACACTCACCAGAGCCGGTGTGCCCTTAGTCTTAAAACCTTGTATGACAGGATTTGTCTTTCTTTCAGAACTTATCTGAGACCATAGTTCTTCCAATATTTCAGGTTCGGCTACCTCTTTTTGGGCGGACCCGCTAAAGGCCATACCCTTAATATTTTTAGCGCCTAAAACCGCACCAATACCTGTCCTTCCGGCAGATCGCCAGTAATTGTTTGCCACTAACGAAAAACGCACAAGGTTTTCACCCGCAGGACCTATAACCATGATACCGGATTGTTTACCTACAAGATCACGAACAGCGTCTTGGGCGTCATAAACCTCCATCCCCCAAATATTTCCCGCTTCGTGAAAAGTTATGCCGTTGTCCGTAATTTCCAGAACAGTCGGGCTTGATGCAGCGCCCCGCAATATGAAAGCATCGTACCCAACATGCCCCATGAATTCTGCAACAGACCCCCCCGAATAGGACTCAGCATATATCCCTGTTTGAGGTGATTTACTGAATAAACCATACCGACTGGAACCCCATACTTTGGTATTTACAGTCGGGCCTAACGCGATCACCACGTGATTATCCGGAGAAAAAGGATCAATATTTGGCTTGTTCTTTTTTAAGAGCAGGTACGTGGCAAGACCCTTTCCTCCTATCAGAGACTCATAGATGCTGTCTGGGATTTCTATAGTGTTGCTGGTTTCATGCGTCAGATCAATTTCCAATACTTTCCCGTAAACCCCCTTCATAATTTTCTTCCTTTTATCTTATTTGCGTTAATATGATGAGTTAAACGATTCTTAATAAACCTGCTGAAATACCCTGACTACGGTGGATCATACATGTATAAGTTAAGATCTTTAGATAAACTCAGCTCCAAAATATTCATTAGCATTTTCTCTTTATGCTTTGGAGACAATTTAACTACTAGACAGGTTCTGTGATCTTCTTTCTCGCTGAAAAAGTTGTACTTAATGCCTCCTTTATTAAATACTGAGAGAAAATCAATTATTTCTTGAAAACGGGTCCTTGGTTCACCATAGGTGTTTTGTTCAAAAATTAGATAGCTGTATTCAGGATCTAATCTGTCGTTGATACTTCCGAAACGAGCAAACACTGATTTAGTGTGTTGATTCATTTATTAAGACTTTATAGATAATCATTGTTCACAGGCTTTAGAGCACCAACCTATAGAAACAATAAATCCTCATTTAATATTTATCACTCATACGCCAATACAGCACCTTTATCGGCCGAGCTTACCAAGAGCGAATATCTTTTTAAAAACTTACTACATTCTTTTTTAATTGGCTTAAATTTTTTCATACGTTCAGCAAGTTCAGTATCAGTTACATCAAGGTGTAGTTTTCGAGCCGGTATGTCTATTTCGATAATATCTTCCTCTTCTACTAAACCAATGGGACCACCAACAACTGCCTCAGGAGAGACATACCCAATGCAAGGTCCCCGTGTTGAACCGGAAAATCGACCATCAGTCACCAAGGCGACACAATCTCCTAGGCCCAATCCCATCAATATTGAAGTCACCATGTGCATCTCTCGCATCCCTGGCCCCCCTTTGGGCCCTTCGTAGCGGATGACCATCACGTCCCCGCTCATGATTTGATCACCCATCAGAGCTTTTACAGCATCTTCCATGGAGATAAATATTCGGGCCGGGCCCTTGTGGGTCATCATCTTTTCATGGACACCGCTTTGTTTTACCACAGATCCGTCAGGTGCGAGATTACCATACAAAATGGCGAGGCTTCCTTCATGATGAAGAGGAGAATTTAAGGGTCTGATTACATCTTTATCGAGGACATGAACCGATTCGATATTTTTCCTCATCGTTCGTCCTGTTACCGTAGGTACGTTGGTATCGATTCGATCTCCAAGTTCCTTTATTACCGCCGGAATTCCCCCTGCTTCCTCTAACCGCAACAGTGGATATTTCCCTGATGGTATAATATCGCAAATATGCGGTGTTGTTTTGCTGATGAAATCGAGTTTTTCCAACGTATAATTGAAACCGGCCTCGAGCGCGATAGCTGGGATGTGAAGTGCTAAATTTGTTGAGCCCCCTATGGCCATCGCGACTGTGGTGGCATTTTTTATAGCGATTTCAGATATTATTTTTGAAGGGATTAAATTCTCATTTACCATCTGTACAATTCGAGATCCAGATTGACGAGCCAGTCTTGTCTTCTTGGTACTTTGTGCATGGGCTGTCCCACAACCTGGAAGCGTCATGCCTAGGGCCTCTGCAATACATGACATTGTGTTTGCTGTTGCCATCATCGCACAACTCCCCGGTCCGGGTAGGGCGCACTGTTCTATTTCAGCCAATTCGTCTTGAGATATATCACCGCGTTTAGTTTGCCCGATAAATTCACGCATGCTTGTTAGTGTAATGTTTTCATTTTCTCTGAATTTACCAGGGTACATGGGGCCGCCAGTGACGATAATCGTTGGAATATCAAGCCTTAAAGAAGCCATGATATGTGCCGGCACGATTTTATCGCATGAACACATCATGACCATTGCATCGAATCGATGACTTTCCACCATTAGTTCGATAGAATCAGCAATGATCTCACGGCTAGGTAGAGGGTATCTCATACCGATGTGACCTTGACACAAACCATCGCAGATAGCGATTGTGTTGAACTCAATGGCTATCCCTCCAGCTTCACGGATTCCTTCCTTAACTGATACAGCAAGCTCACGGAGATGATAGTGACCGGGCACGATCTCGTTCCATGAATTTACCACCGCAATGATGGGCTTTCCAAAATCCTCTTTGCTAAATCCCACGGCATGCAGCAACGCTCGGTGAGCCGATCTTTCCAAGCCGGTATAAAGTTCTTTGCTTCTCATCGTAACGAATTCCTCCCTATTCAAACTACAGTTAAAGCTCCACTACCAAAGATAAGAACGTCTTAATCAAATAGAATAAAGCATCTATATTTTAATAAGGTGAATGACCAAATATATATCAGCAAAAACAATGCCAATAGCAGCTGGTTTTATAATGTGTGTAATTTTAGCAGGTTAAGAAATAGAAGGCTAAAAATAATTTGGCAGATAATACATATATGAATTGAAGGGCATATAACATGTTGAGATATCTACAGATATTAATTATACAAATATGAATAAATAATAAATATTAAATATCTTATTGATTCAGTATGTTGTAATTAATTAATTCATTTCTGAATTAAACCGAATGAAAGCCCATGTTTTTTCAACTTGCGGAAAGCGGTTGGCTGGCTGATCCCCAGAAGCTTTGCAAGCTCGTGAGTTGTTTTGCATTTTGGCATGGCGCTTTTCAGTACCTCCTTTTCAAACGATAACAGCGAGTCCGATAAATTCTTTTTTCGTGTTGCTGAAGAGTTGCTTTTTGTAAGTAGTGCGAAGGATCCTTTCAATGCCTGTAGGATCAATACATCTAAATTTCTTTCTTCGCTGATGACTACTGCTTGTTTAATCACATTCATCAACTCGCGAACGTTTCCCGGAAATGGATAGGATTGAAGCGCTTCTACAGCCTTGGCTGTTATCCACCGTTGCACACCATAGGCTTTATTATATTTTTCAAGAAAATGTGTAGTAAGTTCAAATATGTCATTCTGCCGTTCGCGAAGGGGTGGAATTTTTAAGGTAAAGGAATTTAAACGATAGTACAAATCCTCTCGAAATTTATTGATTTTTGTAAGGTTGCCCAAATCACGGTTTGTTGCAGCGATGACGGTACAATCTATGGCTATGGTTTTTGTTCCGCCCAGACGCGTGATGATATTGTCATCAAGATATTTCAGGAGCTTCGCCTGAGTTGTTAAGGACAAATCACCTATTTCATCTAAAAAAAGAATTCCCCCCTGAGCCAATTCGAACAAACCAGCCTTACCTTCTTCGCTAGCTCCAGTAAAAGCACCTTTCTCGTAACCAAAAAGTTCCGCCTCCAAAAGGTTTTCGGGCACAGCTGCGCAGTTGATTTGAATAAGTGGCGCCTTTTTTCTTTTGCCGTTCTGGTGTATGAATTTTGCCAAAAGCCCCTTTCCGGTCCCGGACTCTCCCAAAATTAAAATATTGGACACCTTTAGTGTTGCAAGTTTCAAAGCAATTCTCAGCACCTGTCTCATCTCCTGACTTTTTGCAATAATTTCCTGCTGCTTCAACTCTATCACACTAAGTTCATTGAGTTTGTCCTTGTATTTATTTGCAACCAAACGAGTTTCATTTAATTGCTTTTGTATTGCATTTAGCTGTGAAAGATCTCGTTCATTGAGCACCACCATATAAATATCACCGTTCTCATTAAAAACTGGTGTTCCGGTTACCAATAAATGCTTTTCTGTTTTCTGGACGTATACAAGTAAGCTTACTCGACGTTTTGTTTTTAGTATCTCCATTGTAACACTTCGATCTATTATACCCTTATCAACCATCATAGAAACATTTCTACCAATGATATCCTTTTCCTTCCATCCATTTAGTTGTTGAGCTGCTTTGTTCATGCGGATAAAATTCCCCCGGCCATCCAAAATAACAAGACCGTCGGAAGAAGAGGAGAAAACCGTTTCAAATTGATCGGTTAGCTGTTGGTATGATTCTAACCTTTGAGCTGAATTTTCAAACTGCTGCATTTTCTGGAAGTTGCTAACAGCGCCAACAACCATTCCGGCTTTTCGAATAGCGGTAACGTTTACAACAAGATGAACATTTTTCCCCCGAATATGGACACCAATTTGGGGCTTACCGGTTTTCAGACAGTCGACGATATGATGACTGGTTAATGGCAACACTTCAATGACATTAGAGCCAATAAGTTCGTTTTTCTTTAATCCCAATATCCTCATAGCTTTCTGATTGACTAATACGATACAACCGCGAGCATCTGCAGCGATAACACCGTTACTGGTTGAATTAAATATATCCTGAACGGTAATTAAATGTGACATATAAACACCTCACCACAATGAAACTATTCATTTCTCGTTATAGCATACGGCTTGTTGTCGACTGAATATGCGCGAGTACAATTTCAGCAAGAGGTTTTCCAAGACCAGGAGGAGTATCGTGCCCCATACCCTCTATCAATTTAAATATTGCGCCTGGAATCAGATCGGCGGTCTCCTTGCCTTTTTCCGGTGGAATCAGCAGATCATCGGTACCGTGAACTACCAAAACCGGCACTGAAATCGTTTTGACCCGATCCCTTATGTTTTTCATTGATAACATGGCAAGCAACTGACGGTTGGCACCATCGGGTGAGTAGCATCGATCAAAGGTCGCTGCAGCCATCCGACGTGAGTGATCATCACTTTCGAAATACTTTTTGCTTCCAAATTGTCGAACATACTCGACCCACTCCTGAATGAAAACTTTCCGGGTTTTCCGAACGGACCACAACTCGTCGAGGAGTGCGAGATCAATAATTTGGCTGAAAGAACTGATTAGCGTCAGCGAAAGCGCCCGGGAAGGGCATTTAGCCGCCAGCAACTGAGCGATGAAACCGCCCATGGAATTACCGATGATGTGGGCTGTTTCGATATCAAGCCCATCCATCAGAGCGATGACATCCTGTGCCATATCGTCCATTGTGTAGGGTGGATCAATCTCCCCTCCTGCTGCAACCTGCCGCTTCAGCACTTCAAGTTCCTGGTCAGCGATGTGATCAATTTTTCCGGAAAGGCCGGTATCCCGATTGTCGAATCGTATTGTTCGAAATCCCTGATTCGAAAGCGCTTCGTAAAACGATTCAGGCCAATGGATCAGTTGCATCCCTTGCCCCCGGATCAGAACTATGACTCCTTCCTCCCCACCACCGGATGTTTCATAGGCGATTTCAACCCGGCCGGTTTGCAAAACACCCATACCAATGCACCTCCATTTATAAAACGTGAAGAGATAAGAAAACTAAAAAGTGCTTCCTGCTCGATGGATTTCAATCAGCTCGCCGAAGTCGTTCAAAGATTTTTCTATGCATTCCAACAATAGTGTGGTCTCACGAGTTTTACTGGTAGCATTCACGACGATGTGATTCTCATGGATAACGTAACCAAGTCCGTAACCCTCAGGGTCCACTGGCCCGAAACCAACTAAGCCAATGGACGGCGAACGCAGACCGCTGGTAGAGAGTATGACTCGGTCCAGAATCTCGGCGGTAGCACCAGCGCGGAACAGTGGATGTTCTCGGCCGCTGAGTTCCGACAAGGTCCGGAGTGCAAACAGATGGCGATCAAAACCCTGGCCGCTACTGCAATCCTTTATCAGTTGAACGTGTCGGTGGGCTGCCAGGTCCAACAACGCCCATTGATCAGACCGGGATGCGGCATTGTCAAAACCGGTGACCAGTTCGAGAGATTCAGGTGTTACCGTCCGGATAGCACTTCCGCGCCCGAACTTGTATTTGCGGGTATTGACCGATTCATAGGCGCTGTACAATCTATCAAAACGGCGAAAACAGCCCATCTGAAAGGCAAGTTGTAAAATTACATCTGGGCTGAAACCGTTGCCTGCGATATGGTTCTTACCGAAACGTTTGTACGATAGCACACGGGTTTCATTTTCCCCGATCAGCGTATCTACATCTGTTTCGGCTGTGCGGATAGCCGATATGATAGTCGGTGGCAACCGCCAATGAATCTCTTCAACATTTTTGCTATTGAAGAGTTCAGTTGATCCGGTAGAAGGATCATCGGCCAAATCATGGCTAAGTCCAGTATGGATTTCATCAATGAAGCGCACGGCAGTGAGACCATCCACAAGGGTGTGCTCGGTGTTGACACCAAAGGATCCGTCAGCGGCCAGAATGACCTGAATTGGTTTGTCGAACCAGCGGTTGCGGCCGTCGCCGTGCAGCACCATTCTAGAAAGCTCCGCCAGATCCCGTGGTGCCGATTCTTCGAGGCACAGAACAAACAGGGCACTATCAACTAGAGATAAAGAATCCTGGTTGAGAACATCAAAGGCAGCCAAACAGCTGCGCCAGACAGCCCAATCGGTGCGGTTAGCGCTGGTCATCACCCCAACCGACCCGATCGAAGAGTCTTTTAATGTCGGGCTATCGGCGACATCAATGATCCATTGCAATGCGTTTTCCAATTCCGCTTGCGGCAAGGGTTGCCCGTGCACATCAAGGATATTCAAACGAAAAAACCGATTACGGTGTAAAACGACGATGTGGCGTGTAAGCGCAAAAGTGACAAATTGATCCATTCGAATGTGAGGAATCCGACCTGAGGAAAACATCGTCTTGTATTGGGACATGCACCGGGGCACATCCTTTTGCACGTCGGGCGGAAGGCGTTCGCTGGCAACATTATCGATAAATCTGCCCGTCGCGATGAGCAACCGCGCTCCCAAAGCAGCCAGAGTGTCCTTGGTTGCTTCGATCTTTCCCCGATAGACGTAGCAGGGATTGACATTGATCAGCAGCGGATAGCGTATGGACAGAACCAGATCGCGCCAGAAATCGTACATCCAATTTTTGTCGGTGGTGCTGTCGATCTGTTCCAATAGTTCGTGCAACAGCCGGCCGGCGTTATTTTCAAAGTCCTCGACCAACGCCTGAGTTGCCTGCCTCTGATGTTCAGACAAAAAAGGGGCGACCGCCGCAAGGTATTGCCGGCAGGTTGCGTGCAGGTTCGGCAGTGGCAACCGGGGCAGGCGGTTTTGAAATCGAAACATGACTTGCCTCATTAGTTTTGCCCGCAGCCAGGATAACGGTCACCGGCAGCAATTCCGAGAGAGTTAAAAGATAGAATTCGCTTTTTGATAGAGGATCAAGCAAAAAAGCTATTGTTGTTAAGGTTATGTAACGGTTAGGGATGAATAACAATATATTGTGCCACGACTGGTGCAGCAATAAATCCCAACCAGCTTCATCCTATATTGATCCAAATATCTGATACCCATTGTAAAGTCAAGTTGGCAACCAGTAGTATATTGGGATAGTTTCTTGCAATCGAATTAATCCAACTGTCGATAATATCAGTATATATCGCAAGCCGTTCAAGGATTCAGACTATTGCCGTACTCCAACTAATCCCTATTCAGCACCTTTCCTTCGAGATTTGATCATTTTCGAGCACTCTCAGGAATAGTAGGTTCTGATTTAATCTTTGATACGCCAAAATCTGGCAGCGTGACCAAATCCTTACCTGATTATGGCCATCATCGGGTGTTGATAGCTTTATGTAGTTGCGAAATTGCAGCTTTCACAATTTTCCCCGGACTCCCGGCCTTATTCTACATTTGATCTGTATAGAAACTTACAAATGTTAATATCAATGTAACATAGATAAGAGCCTATAAAGACTTCATCAAATTCAGGGATTATTAGAAAATCAAGATTTTATGATTGAGCTTCAAGTTCTCATTTCTCCTACAAAAACGACCAAATCATCACCAAGGCAATCACACCCTTTAACGGTGATTGCTGTCTGTAATATTTAAGAGGAAGGAAGCTTTAGTGGTGATTTTGTGTTGGAATGAGAAATGCTATGCTCTTTAAGTTTATGGATAGCTGTAGACCATAGGCTGTAAGCGCCTTCTTGCTTACAGCCTATGGCTTATCGAAGATTGGTAAGTTAGGGGCAGGATACCCGCCTACCGTCTAACCTTTTATACCTTTTCAACTTAAAACATCAGATAATATGTTCCAATTCAATTTTCTTAAAATTTGAAACACAATTTAGGAAAAATATCGGGACAAAAAAACAATTTTGTCGGCCTCTGCTTACCAGTTTTCCCCTAGTAGCTCAAAATGCGCCTGGGGGTGTGCACATGCCGGGCACATGGCCGGTGCTTCCGTGCCTTCGGCCAGATAGCCACAGTTTCTGCAGCGCCACACAACGACCTGGTCTCTCTTAAACACCCGGTCAGCCTCGATGTTTCCGGCCAGATCGACATAACGTTTTTCATGCTGTTTCTCGGCAACGGAAACCATCTCCCAAATCATTGCCGCGGCATCAAAGCCCTCCTCTTTGGCAACCTGGGCAAACCCCGGGTAAATTTCGGTATGCTCGGCATGTTCACCCGCAGCGGAAGCCTTTAGATTGTCGAGGGTGGTCCCGACGACTCCGGCTGGAAATCCAGCCGTGATTTCGAGTTCCCCGCCTTCCAGAAAACTAAAAAAACGCTCGGCATGCTCTTTTTCCTGGTTGGCCGTCTCTGCAAAGATATCGGCGATCTGAACATAACCGTCTTTTTTTGCCTTGCTTGCAAAATAGGTATATCGATTCCGTGCCTGGGATTCCCCTGCAAAAGATTTGAGCAGGTTCTGTTCTGTCTGACTACCTTTTAATTCTGCCATTTGTTTCCTCCTTCTTATATGCTTGGTTGATTAAATTAACTACCATTTTGACAATCCGGGCATACACCGAAAAAATCAATTCGGTGATTGACGATCCGGTATCCTGTTTTCCGAATAATCTGCTGTTTCAGATCCGTTATTTCGATGTCATCCGCATCCATTACCTGTTTGCATTTTGTACAGATCACATGTGGATGTGGATAGGGACGTTTCCCGTCATATCGATTGCTTCCCTGGCTGAATTCGAGCTCCATTACCACCCCCATTTCCTTGGCAAGGGAAATTGTTTTGTAGACAGTAGCCCTGCTCGTCATGGGAAAATCGACCCTGACCCGTTCATAAATCTGGTCCACCGTAGGGTGGGCATCACTGGTGGTCAGAATTTCCAGAACAGCCTGCCGCTGGGGTGTCATGCGATGCCCTGCCTCCTTCATCTGTTTGACCAGTGGATCGATCATGGTGTACGAATTCGTCAACATCGGTATCCGGGTTGTTGATGGGGTGCATCCATTATTAAGGGCTCGTGCAAAAATAACTTCACATTTTGGCATCTCAGCTTCAGCCCATCTTTGGTCGATATCTCACTCGCAAAATCCGCGAAATAGTTTACTATTCCTGTGGTTTCACTCTCTCGAATCAGCCAAACCTGAACCAAAGCTGAGCGCCAACTCTGTTAAGTTGTTTTTGCGCGAGCCCCAAGAACGATTATTTATAAATAACAGATCTTTTGTTTGCCATCGGGAAGATAGGATGTCAAGCAATAAAATCCTTTGGAATTATTTTTTTAATCCCATATTCTTAAAATTTGAAACGCTCATCTTAGGCAAATTTAAATTGAGGACGCAATGCCAGGGCAGGACGATCTATTGGAAAAACAACTCGTCAGGGTTAAACATGATCCGACGAGATCAACTGTTTAAGGAACGACACACCAAAACATGAGGCAAGGATATTAATTACGCCCGAATCAAGCCGGCGGTCATTATCTGATAAGGTGTTACAAGGAAATTCACGCCAATTTCTGTCCACGGACAATTCCGGTTCCGGTTCTTCGGAGAGAGTCAATGGCCAAAGCGAACAGGCCTTTGGCTTTAAATCCACCGGAGATATCCGGAGATCAAGCGCCACCGAATGGAGTACACAAAGTGTTTCACCCGCAGCTTTTGTATAGGTAAAGATACAGGATTCATCCTCATTGGCGTCGATGCAATAGGTTGCATCGTCACATTCTTCAAACACATTTTTAAATCCGTGGCCATTTTTAATGCCGTCGGTATAATGTGCGATTATCGGAAAACACCCCACAATTCTTTTAAGTTCTGACTGTGTTACATGCGGGATGTACCTGGAGCAGCATGAAGAACCGTTTCTGCATGCCCCGGGGTGGCATTTATGACGAAGGGTCTGAAGAGCTGCGCGGTCGACTCGTATGCCATGGATAATCGGCTTGGGATCTCTGCTCATAGGGTGCCTATCCTTTTGTTAGTGCCTGTCCAGAAATGAGGATTTTTTCGTGAGATCATGGCGTCCAACGCCGATATCGCGGAAAAAGACCATTTGTGGATGGGCACTAGTTAGAATCGATACACAGTAGGCCTGCAATTCTTGTCAATGTCGATACCGATGGTATCTCCGGTTTTGAATCCAAGTGCCTGGAATCTCTTGACCACCTCTTCGTATCTGTCCACATGCCAGTAGACGCTCCACAAGGGATTTCGAACCGTATCGATACCGTAGGCATCGTGGCTGCAGAAATTGAAACGGATCTTCTCCTTGGCAAGCAACGTATCGGCTTCTGAAATAAAACAATCCGTAGCATAGAGATTATTCCGAAGGGCCTTGAACAATCGGTTCTGCTCTTCCGGCGTCTCATCCAGATAATGGTTAGCCACCTGATAGAGATCTTCCGGCGCCTTGAGGCACAGCCCGAGAATGCCGAAACGTTGGTGCATAAGAGCAAATTTTTCCATCTCATTCTCAACATTTTCGATTATGGCAAGCACATCCTCAATCTGCCACGCTTCATTTTCCCAGTCATGGTAAAGTTTCTCACATCCGCTGATGATTTGCAGGTAGAACACCCTCATATCAATCACGTATATAGGCCGTTCACGGTAACTTCTGCGGATCCGACAACGGCGGACCCCATCCAGAACCACTGACCGTTCCACTTCTGTCTGTTCAAGCATTTCAATGCCGGAAATATCTTTGGCCTGCACCACATGGATCTGATCCTCTTTATCGATAATGTATTCAATCTCACACTTGAAACCGAGATAGTCCTGAACCTCATTGGAGATTTCGATCAGACGGATGTTGTGGGGCGTCTGGGTGATGTAAGGGTCATTTTGAAGCTTGCCAACCTGGTTTTTGATGTACCCGAACTCCCAGCAATCACCAATCATCTTGGCCATCACGCTGGTGCCCTCTATCAGGGGCATGACGATGATGCCTGTGGCTTCTGAATCGATCTCCGGTGCATGATAAAACTTCTGCTGGCGTTTGACACTCAGGCGGCGCGTCGTCAGCGCCATTTTAATGATCCGTTTTCGTGCATATTTGATGCCGCCGATATCGGCATATGTCTGTATAGAATCAAACGTACCGCCCCGATAGAATTCCTCCATGGGATGGGCGCTTCGGGCCAAAATTTTGTAACTCTCCCGGTGTTTTTCGAGAAACACCTCGAGTTCCTCAAAATCTTCATTGTCAAAATTTTGGGCCGGCACATACAGAAAATCAGGAACGTTGAATTTCCCTTCCGTCAGCTGTGCCAGCAGCCGTGCTTTTTCAGGTATCTCTAATATCATGGGGTCCCTAACATCTTGGAAATTCTAATCCATACCAAATGACACAAATTCGAATAATCAAAACAAACTGTATAGGATTGAACCGGCATATTTTATTTCTTGACGTTGCCTTCTCGGGAAGGTAAACTTCTGACTGAACACTCAGCCAAATACTAATTATATCATGGTATTGTCGAAATGTCTAAAAAAAAATGCTAACTTTCAGGAATGGATGAATGCTTAAAAAACTATTACCATTTTTAGCCTGGTTCGACCGCTATGATCTTGACATCGCTAAAAAAGATTTATTGGGAGGCGTTACCGTCGCGCTCGTTCTTATTCCACAATCCATGGCCTATGCGCAGCTGGCAGGCCTTCCCATACAGGCCGGTTTGTATGCTTCCCTGCTCCCTCCGATCATTGCCATCCTCTTTGGATCAAGCTGGCAGCTTGCCACGGGTCCGGTTGCCGTCGTCTCTTTGATGACTGCAGCCGCTCTGGAGCCGATTGCCACCACCGGGAGTCTGGGTTACATGTCCTATGCCCTGCTGCTGGCATTCATGGTCGGTCTTTTTCAGTTTTCATTGGGTATCCTGCGACTCGGTTTGATTATCAACCTGCTCTCGCATCCCGTAATCAACGGTTTTACCAATGCCGCCGCCATAATCATTGCCACATCCCAGCTCCCCAAGATGCTCGGGATACACATAGACAAGGGCGGCTACCATTATGAAACACTCATCCGGGTTGTAGAAACAGCTATCCAGTATACACACTGGCCGACACTCCTGATGGGTGTTTTAGCCTTTGTCATTATGGTTGTCACCAAGCGTCTTGACAGCCGATTGCCGGGTGTCCTGGTAGCTGTCATCGTAACAACCCTTATCTCATGGGCATTCCATTTCGAGCACAATATCAGCGTCAATATGTCGGCCATAAAACACGCCGAGACGGCCCATTTGATCGAAGAATTCAATCAAATAGGCCGGATGATTCCGGTTCTATCGGAACAACGTACCCTTCAGAAGAAAAAGCAGATGTCCGCTAAAAAGGAAAACGATATCTTTGCCATGCTGGATGCCCACAGAGAGGTGGACGGACTGACGATTCAAATCGATCAACTGAAATACCAGGTTCACCTCATCCGTACAAAAATCAGGAGCCTGTTGTTTGTCCAGACAATGCAGCCTGATGGCAGAATCAGTTTTTCTGAAAAGTCCGGATTTAGCCGGGACTTAACGCTGGACAGGCGGATCTATCGTATTCATGTCGGAAATGATACTATCGATCCAAATCAGGTCATCTTTATGGGTGGCGGTGAGGTTGTCGGTCACATTCCGAAAGGCATCCCATCGTTGAAGCCGGTACCATTCAACGCATCCATATTCAGCCACCTGCTGCCTTTTGCTGTTATCATTGCGCTACTCGGTTTTATGGAGGCCATCTCCATTGCTAAAGCAATGGCAGCAAAAACAGGCCAGCGACTCGACCCCAACCAGGAGTTGCTGGGACAAGGGCTGGCCAACATGGCAGGCTCCTTTTCCAGCGGATATCCGGTTTCCGGTTCCTTTTCCCGATCGGCGGTTAACCTTAAAGCAGGCGCTGTTACGGGTATGTCATCTGTTTTTTCCAGTTTTATCGTACTGGCATGTCTGCTGTTTTTTACACCCCTTCTCTACCATCTCCCGCAATCTGTACTGGCGGCGGTCATTATGATGGCGGTGGTCGGGCTGATCAACATCTCCGGCTTTGTCTATGCCTGGCGTGTCAAGCATCACGACGGCATCATTTCGGTGCTGACATTTCTGAGCACGCTCTTATTTGCACCGCATCTTGACAAGGGTATTTTCGTGGGTGTCGGTCTTTCTCTGGCAGTCTTTCTGTACAAATCCATGCGCCCCACCATGGCGTCTCTGTCCCTGAGCCCGGACAAAGGGTTGCACGATGCACTGGCCTTCGGGCTCAGAACGTGTCGATACATCGATGTCGTCCGCTTTGACGGACCCCTCTTTTTTGCCAATTCGAGTTATCTCGAAGAGCAGATCGCCCGTCATCGAAAAAACCAGCCCGATCTGAGACATATCCTCCTGGTATCGAACGGTATCAACGATATCGACGCTTCCGGGCAGGAAACATTGTCTCTTTTAATCGACAGGGCCAGGAGCGCCGGAATAGATATCTCCTTGAGCGGCGTCAACGATTCGGTCATGGCCGTGTTGGAACGCACCCACCTGGTTGCCAAGATCGGCAAAGATCATATTTTCCCCAATTTAGATTTGGCATTGCGTACCATTCATAAAAAAACGCACAATAACAGCGAAGAGGAAAACTGCCCTTTACAAACAGTGGTCTTCCGTACGTCGGAAACAGAGAAAACGGAACCTTGATTAATCGTTTTAAGTTTTAGGCAAGCCCCAAGCTACGAGCTATTAGCGACAATAAATTACGCACGAAGTGCAAATGACACTCGAAGAGTAAATAACAGCCGGAGGCGTAATATCGCGCGCAGGGCTATGACAGCCGAAGGCGAAATGTCGCACGAAGTGCAAAAGAGGGAGAAGAACCATGGCCATTATCAAACTATTCAGCGGCTCCCATTGCCTCAAGGATGAGGTGGTTCGAAATATCATAGAAACCACCGGTTATCAGGAAATAACGGATCAAGATGTCGTGCAGACATCTGCAAAGCATTCGGACATGTCGGAAACGAAATTATTTCGGGCTTTTTCGGCCAGGACATCCGTATTCAACAAATTCACCCGGGAAAAGGAAACCGCTGTGGCCCATTTAAAACTTGCCTTATCCAGCTTGTTGGATAAAAGTGAGTTTATCATCAGCGGTTATTCCGGACTGTTGTTACCTAGAAAAATCAGCCATGCGATGGGAGTTTGCCTGATTGCCGATTTAAAATCCAGAATTTCCAACGCTGTTGCGCGGGAATCGTTGTCTAAAAAGGAAGCTCAAAAATCAATCCGGCGTTCTGATGGAGATTGTGCCGGCTGGACGGCCCTGCTTTTCGATATATATGACCCATGGAACCCTTCACTCTATGACATGGTGATTCCGATGGACAAAAAGAAGCCCGAAGAAACGGCAAATAAGATCATTCAAAATGCAGCCAAGGACGTGGTTCGGGCAACTTCCGATTCAATTCAGGCCGTCATGGATTTCAGGCTTGCCGCAGAAGTTGAAGTTGCGCTGTCCCGGAACGGGCATCACTGCGGCGTAAACGCCGATGTTGGTGAAATCACATTGACCATCAACAGGCCGGTACTTGTTTTGAACCGGCTTCAGGAAGAGCTAAAGAGCATCGTTGAAAAAGTCCCGGGTGTTTCTGCCGTCAATACGGTTGTGGGAAAGTCGTTCCACCAATCCAGCATCTACCGCAAGCATGACTTTAAACTGCCATCGAAAGTACTGCTGGTGGATGATGAGCGCGAGTTTATCGAAACACTTTCAGAGAGGCTCCAGATCAGAGATATGGGCGCTGCCGTCGCCTTTGATGCCAAATCAGCCATGGACGTTGTTGCCCAGGACGAACCGGATGTAATGATTATCGATCTCAAAATGCCGGGAATCAATGGCATGGAGATGCTCAAGAGAATTAAACAGACCCGACCCAACATCGCAGTGATTGTTTTGACCGGCCATGGGTCCAGGGACGACCAGGAACAGTGTATGGCCATGGGGGCATTTGCCTATCTGCAAAAGCCGGTGGACATCGACGAACTGGGAGATGTCCTTAAGAAGGCCCATGCCAAAATCAACAACCGTTGGGACTAAACACCCTGGCATAGAGGACCCGGCACTGATTCAACCCTATAAGGGATTAATATTATGCACATTCAACTTATGATAAATTCTAAATCCGAATATCGAAATACGAAACAAATCCAAATATCAAATGCTCAAATGATTCAAACATAGTGCTTGTACTTGTATCTCCAAGGTCTTGTTTCGATCATTCGAATTTGGATCATTAGGTATTGTTTAGGATTTCGAATTTCGTGCTTCGGATTTAAGGAACTAACGACATCGGCATAGCCAAATATCTCTGACCTGGCCCAAAGGACCAGGTTTTTAAATGACGAAATAAATAAACCGGAGACCGACGGTGCTGGAAAAATTTAAACCGAAATTTTGGGATCATTTAGAATTTCTGGGAGACCCTCACAATCAATCCTATGGCTTACGCCGGAAATGGAAGCTCATGGTGACTCTCACGCTTATTGTCGCCCTTGTGCCGTTTTTAAGCCTATCCTTCGTCAGTTATCAATCCATACGAGAGGCGGCCCAATCCGAAGCCGTGGATCAGACACGACGACTGCTTGAAAACCTGCAGCAGGTTATCGTCTATCTTCTGTCCGAAGAGCAGGAGGCCATGGATTTGAAAACTGGAAAAGATTCCGCCGAAAAGAAGGCAGGGTCCGGAAAAGTGTCTCAGCTACTTTCAAAAATAGCCATCGGGAAAGGTGAATCGATCTTTATTGCCGACACCAACGACTTGTTGAAAAAGCTTGCCGGTTGTTGTGAAAGCATTCAACAAAAAATAGTCTCGTCCCTGTCCGAGAATGATGATGAAAGCCAGGTCTTCCAGATAAAAAACGATGTGGGACAACCGTTAATCGTCGGTCGTATCAAAATCCCCGAAACATCCCTGCTGCTGGTCATCATTCAGGATGAAGAATACCTGTTGGCAGGCTGGCACGCACCCTGGATCAAGCTGGCCGGCTTCTACGGTGTTGGCGTTCTGGTCATTCTGGCCATGGTCCTGGCAACCGCCACCTATGTTATCAACATGATCCACGTGGCAGATGAACAACGTATCATGGACCTGCATAAAATGGAGTACCACAACAAAATGACATCCATGGGAAGACTGTCCGCCGGCATCGCCCACGAAATCAACAACCCTCTGTCCATTATCAACGAAAAAATCGGTCTCATAAAAGATTTGCTGGTATACCAGCCCGACGATCTACCGGTGGCAAGACTCGTCACATTGCTGAGTGATGTGGCGGATCCCATCAAGCGCTGCGGCAATATCACCCACAGGCTGTTAAATTTCGGCCGGCATACCAAGACCTATTTTGAGCCGGTGGACCTTTCCCGGATTTTATATGATATTGTTGACCTACTTAAAAAGGAAGCCGAATTCAGAAATATCGACATTTATACGAAACTCCCGGAGCATCTTCCTGATATTACAAGTAACAAAGGCAACCTGGAGCAAATATTTCTCAACGTAATGAACAATGCGTTTACTGCCATGCAATCAGGCGGACGCCTTGACATAAATGTTAGTAATACGATCCCGGATCATGTGGCCATCTCATTCGAGGATACCGGGTGTGGCATACCGGAGAAGGATGTCCAATATGTTTTCGAACCCTTTTTCTCTTCCAAGAGCGCCGGGACAGGGACAGGGCTCGGGCTCTCTGTCACCTATGCGCTTGCAAAGGAACTGGGCGGAAGGATATCGGTTACCAGTACAGAGGGAATAGGCACCCGGTTTACCGTCGAGGTGCCCCTTGAACCACCACAAAAAGAAGATGGGGTAACCAGCGAGCTTCCTGAGATTTAAAATGGAGAATACAGATGGACAGAGATAACACCATCGTATGTAAGGAAACATTGCAGTATTTTGGGGCCATGCTCCCTTCACTTTCACACGAAGCAAAAAATATGTTGGCCATCATCAACGAAAATGCAGGTTTGATGAATGATTTCATCCTGATGGCCCAAAAAGGAAAAACACTCAACCTGGATCGACTCAGTTCCCTGTCCGCAACGATCAGAAAACAGGTTGTACGGCTAAACACGTTGATTACGGATGTCCGTCAAGCTGCCGATGGAATTGACAATAAAACGCAGGATATCTGCCTGGTCCACCATGCCAGGCAGGTGTCCGAATTGCTGTCAAAAAAGGCAGCCATGCGATCTATCCAGTTCGATGTGCATGCCATGGAAGAACCGATTCTCATTCACACACGACCGGTGCTGTTGCTCCACATAATGTGGGTCTGCCTCGACTACGCCATGCATGTCGGCGAACAGGGCCGGTGTATCGGATTGACCGTGGAAAAAAGGGCAGAAAACGCGGTTGTCCTCATGTCCGGGATCGACAAACTGATACCGGATTCCATCACCGCAATCATGCCTGATGAGCAACGCAACACCGTGCTATCGGCGCTGAATGCCGAACTGCTAATCGATGAAAATAAAAAAACGCTGCTGTTGAAAATAAGGAATCACCATGCCTGATTATGTACTAATAGTTGACGATGACGAAGATCTGATGGAAATCGTGTCGGAAAGGCTCAAAAGCAGAGATATGAATGTCGACACGGTGGGTAATGTCGAAGAAGCGTTGCTCTGGATAGCTAAGAAGCACTATGATGCCATCATTCTCGATTTTCTGATGCCCGGCATGGATGGCTTCGAAAGCATCCGGTCCATTAGAAAGCAGCAGCCTGACATACGGATCCTCCTTGTTACAGGCCATATGTTGGCTGACAACGGCCGTGAAGCTATTCGAATGGGTGCCGATGTTGTCCTTGAAAAACCGGCAGATCTGGAGGTCCTGGCAAAATCGATTCGGCCTTTCGAATAATAAACAAATAGTCCCTTGACTTCCAAAATTTATTCATTATATTACCGAAAGCCAAAAAAAAGGGCACTCATGGTTGTCAGCATGGGTTGCCCTTATTTATTGTCGCCAACGTTGAGCGTTTCATTTTTTTGAAGCAGTAACTTAGGTGTCGAAAAAGGAGTTCCCCTATGTATTTTGAAGCCGTATTCAACCCCTCGGAAAACCTGGAGTACAGTACAGATGCCCATAGTCTGGCCGGAAAAAAAATAGCCGTACAAGCCGGCTGGGTTATCAAGGAAGGCCAGTTCAAAGATCAGGAATGTTACTATATTCCGAATTCCACCATCGGCCTGATCCCTGTTTGCGACCTGGAGGAATTGAAACCACTCCCCTTTATCAAGTGGAGAGACCTGCTCAGTGAACTGGGGTTTTAAGTATTGAGCTGTAAGCTATAAGCAGACTGACGGTAACAGATTGAAGATTATGGCTGATACCAACGGTCTATAATCTAATAAGAATCTAAATTGAACGATTGTCGAGATGGCCGTAGCTACAAGAAAGATGCCATTTCGCTATAGCTCTCTATGCGGCATGGCATCTGACGCCGTAGATGCGGTGATATCGGCAATCCCAAAGGGTTTCAAATTTAAAAATGTAAATAGCTCCACTCTTCCGATAATTTTTCTGAATCAAATATTTTTTAAATTTTAAACGTTCACTTTAGAGCGGAAATACCGCTCCCTTATCCGCACTGCTCACGTTCGCAGCGTACCTCGCCAAATACCCGGTCTTCTTTTTCAGCTCAAATGGTGGCAGATGTTCAAGTCTCGTCTGAATCTCTTCTGCATCCAATTGAATATTTAATGTGTTGCCGGGAATATCGATGTCGATGGTATCACCGTCTTGAATAATGGCGATGGGACCTCCGGACGCTGCTTCCGGAGACACATGCCCGATGGCTGCGCCCCTGGTGGCCCCGGAAAACCTGCCATCCGTGATCAGCGCCACATCTCGATCGAGCCCCATACCGGCAAGGGCTGACGTGGGAGACAACATCTCCCGCATACCCGGCCCCCCTTTGGGCCCTTCGTACCGGATGACAAGTACTTCCCCCTTTTGAATCTTACCGGCCATGATGGCTTCAAACGCTTCGTCTTCGGAATGAAAGACCCTTGCAGGGCCCGAGTGTCTGAGCATCTCATCGGCCACAGCCACCTGTTTTACGATAGCACCGTCAGGGGCAATGTTCCCCTTTAGTACGGCAAGACCGCCTTTGGCGTGTACCGGGGCATCGACGGGTCGAATCACAGATTCATCCTTGGTTCCGGCCTTGATGGCCGCCAGCATTCCGCCCATGGGTTTGCCGGAAACCGTCATTTCCTGCTGGTTGACAAGGTTCTTTTTCATCAACTCCGCCATGATGGCCGGAACTCCACCGGCATGATAGAGATCCACCACGTGATGGGGACCGGCCGGTGCTATGGAAGTGAGATGCGGAACCATCTCCGCAAATCGACTGAAGTCGCCCAAATGGATGTCGACACCCGCATAGTAGGCGATGGCGGTAATGTGCAGGACTGAATTCGTAGATCCTCCCAGGGCCATGTCCACCGCAATCATATTTTCAAAAGCCCCTTTCGTCATAATGTTCCTGGGGGTAATGCCTTGTCTTGCCAGGTTCACCGCGTGATAACCGGTCTCTTTTGCCAGCCAGATACGTTCGGAATAAACTGCCGGTATGCTGCCGTTCAAGGGAAGTGCCATGCCCAGAGCTTCAGAGAGGTTCGCCATGGTATTGGCCGTAAACATGCCGGAGCAGGAACCTGCGCCCGGACAGGCGTTGCATTCAAACACACTCAGGTCGCTTTCGCTGATACTCCCGCTCTTCAATCGCCCCACGGCCTCGAACACCTTGTCCAACCCGACGTCACGTCCATGAACCTTTCCAGGCAGCATGGGGCCGCCGGCGATAAATATGGACGGAATGTCAAGCCTGGCTGCCCCGATCAGCATTCCCGGAATTATTTTATCGCAGGAAGCCATGAGAACCAGCCCATCAAAGGGATGGGCCATGGCCATGATTTCAATGGAATCTGCAATCAGTTCCCTGCTGGGAAGCGAATACTTCATGCCGTCATGATTCATGGCGATACCGTCACAGACACCAATTGTGTTGAAGACAACCGGCGTACCTCCCGCCGCATAGACACCCGCCTTCACCGCATCTGAAAGTTTGTCCAGGTGTGTATGGCCGGGAATGATTTCATTGAAAGAATTGGCAATCCCGATGATGGGATTCTGCAACTCCCGGTCGGTAAACCCGCCCGCTCTCAAGAGAGACCGGTGCGGCGCCCGCTCCGCCCCCTGGATCATGAGGTCGCTTCTCTTCTGCATGATAGATATCTCCTGTGTCATGATGATACTCTCAATATATCGGTCATAGTTATTGATCCTGCCAAGAAAGTCAACAAACTCAAATATCAATCAATGACGACTAAATTTCTGGAGCCGCTGGAAGATCAAGGTCTGTATCATTGATATGGTTAAAAAAGTTGGATAAGGTTTTTTGGGCGATAATGACGGTAACCTCTACTGCCTGGGTATCCGAATATCCAGCATTCTTGAATGCTTCAATATCGCTGTCGCCGACATAACCCTTAGTCTCGAGAATTTGTAATATATACTTGATCAGCGCAGCATGTTTAGGGTCATTCGCGTTTCCTTTGCGAATGTCTACAATATCTTTACTCGTTAGCCCCTGTCCCGATAAACTACCGGTATGTGCAGCCAGTCAGTAACGGCAATTGTTATATTGGCTGACCACAATCCTAACGATATCCTGCTCGACAGGGGTGAAGCTACCATTGGATATCATCTCGTCAAGCTTCAAATAGGCATCTAAGACGACGCTGCTATTCGCCATGCCTTTAAATATATTCGGTACCATGCCAAATTTGGACTTTATTGCATCATAGGTTTTTTTCGTATGTTCATCTGCTTTTTCTTCTGTAATAACGGGTAATCTTGCCATTATAATACTCCTTATAATAAATGGTTGATGTTGCTTTTTATGGGATTGTTGCAGCATTTGCGAAATTGCTGAGTGCGTTTTCAATTTTTTGAATGACTTCGACACATTCTTTGATTTCATGTCGTTTTGCCAGGTATTTCGGATCATTATACGAAAACCATACCTGCCCTGTATCATCTTCCCAGATGAGGGCTTTTTGGGGAAGATCGATAGCCACACTTTGCCTGCACATCATCAGCGGAGTGCCCACCATTGGATTGCCAAAAATAACCACTTCGGTGGGACGCAAACTTTTCCCCACTTTTTGAGCACCTTCCGTATGATTTATCCTAATAAATACGGTCATTCCTTTTTCTCTCAAGGTATTTTCGAGACGGTCAGCAGTCGTTTTTACATCATGAAAGCTTTTTATGCTGATAATGCCACTATCAGCATAAGCTATTGATGCGAAGAGTAATATTCCAACAAGGCAGTAAAATATCTGTCGCATGGTTGAGCCTCCTTTATAAAATTAAAGCAAAATTATAACAAACACAATGAAAAGTACCACAACGTGGCTCTTTTCTAACGTTCTGTATTTTTTTCTGTTTGTCAAGAGTTATGGACCATTAGCAGGTAAGTGGCATCAGGATTGTCGTTCAAAAAATGAATTCAATTATTGGCAACTGTTACGTGACGGATTACACTAAATGGCATGATAAAAACATTTGCCAATAAAGAAACTCAAAACCTATTCAATATCAATCAATGGCTAAAGCCCTGGGTGTATCTCGCCAGACAATTAATGAAATTTTAAGAGAACGACGTTCTATAACACCTTCTATGTCGTTGAGGTTGTCTCGTCTTTTTGGCAATTCTCCAGTATTCTGGCTTAATGTGCAACATGCTTGGGACTTGTGGGATTCAGAAAAGCGTTTCAAAAATGAGCTCGAACAAATTCAGCCTTTAAATGCCGCTTAGTTGTGGAATCACCCCAAAATAGACAATCGAAGCACAGTTAAGGCTTCTCAGATTATGTCAACCAATTGATACCAAAGACAATTCAACCTTGTGTTACAGTATCTCAACTTGAGTGCTATCACCGAGCTTGATCTAATCTCTAATTTTTCGTTAAACTCAATATTCATAGGTTACTTTTGGCAATCCTAATAGGAAATCTTTTGATATTTAGTCAATGCGAGGAAATGATAACATCAAAACACAACTTTTCCATAATTTGGTCTGTTGCATTTCCAAAAATGTTATCATAGGCTTTCCTGCATCGGTCAATATTCGAAGGCTTCTTTTGGGAGTCCAACTTGGCAATAGCTTCAATTTAACTCAGCACAAAGGAGACTAAATGAATAAAAACGATATTCTAAATGTATTCAAATTCAGGCATGCCTGCAAGGAGTTCAATCCGGATAAGAAAATCAACGATGAGGATTTCAATTTTATCATGGAAACTGCGCGCTTATCTCCAAGTTCTTTTGGAATTGAACCTTGGGAGTTTCTGATTATCCAAAACCCTGAAATAAGAGAAAAAATAAAAGCCTATACTTGGGGAGGACAAAAACAAATTCCGACCTGCAGTCACCTTGTCGTATGTCTCGTGAAAAAATCCTATTTTATGAAGTACAACTCGGATTATGTTGAATACTTCATGAGAGATATTCAAAAAAACACTGATGAGATGTACGAATTGAGAAGCAAATTATTAAAGAAGTTCCAAGAATCTGATTTTGCTCTTCTTGATAGTGACCGAGCACTATTCGACTGGTCGTGTAAGCAAACTTATATCGCTCTGGGAAATATGTTGACATCCGCCGCGATGATCGGGATAGACAGCTGCCCTATTGAAGGCTTTCAAAAAAAAGAAGTTGAAGAAGGTCTCGCTCTGTCCTGTAAAATAGATATAGAGAAATATGGTGTCTCCTATATGGTGGCTTTTGGTTATCGAATATACCCACAAAAAACTAAAACCCGACAAGAGGCGAAAGATATCATCCATTGGGTTTAATCGTTCCCAAATCTTACAAAAAATGTAAAAATGAGATATTTGTCGAAACGGGTTCCCCTCGTGATAACACGAAAACACAACTTGGCTAAAAAGTCTTCAGTGGTGATGTGCTATGGTATCTGCAATTATCGTGGGATACCGATGAGTTGGAGACATCACCACCGGCAATGAAGACGTGTGTCTAAAATTTAAACACTATCTGTACTTTTAACAAAACCGTAATCTCTTTCAACTTTACTTATCCGTGTTTTAAATTCCGCATACCAAACGTCCTTACCCCTTCGTTGGGCCAAAATATGTTCAGCATTTTGTTTCCACGCCTTTATTGACTCTAAATCTGTCCAATATGACACTGTAATACCCACACTCTCCCTTGCCGATTCAGCACCAAGAAAGCCGGGTTGCTTTGATGCAAGTTCAACCATTTTATCTGCCATTTCTCCATAACCATTGTCGCCCTCTGTACGATGAGATGTGAATATTACAGCGTAGTATGGAGGATCTGGAGTTTTTGCAATTTCTGACATAATTAAAGTATTCCTATTGTGAAATGATCGAGATGTCACCAACTGGCACTGAAGACTTATGCCAGAAGTCTTCAATTTATCTTGATCTTAAGACCCACTATATATGGTATCACAGCTTTTTAGGTGTTCCCCGTTCCGATGATGTGTTGGAGATAGCACCACCGGCACTGAAGACTTATGCCAGTAATCGTTCATTTATGGTGATATGGGAAGACCCAAGATGTTGTATATGGCCTTAATTACCATTTTATTGCCTCTTTAGTCTTTTTGGCCTCTAACATAATCTCACTCCACAGTCGGTCGGCATGCAATTTAACAAGAGACTTAGGAAGCTTGTCACAACGAGAATTATAATAATCGTTGAAAGAACCCAAAATTTGTTGTTCTTTTGCAGAAAAGGCTTGTTTGTATTGCCATGAATCTGGATGATAATTGTCATCAAACCACATACAAATTAACTCTGCTGGCACATCTGCAATTGGGACGAACTGTTCGTACTTGATCTGCTTTTCCTTAGAAGCAATCAATTCAAGAACCCCCTTTATGCAACTTCGAATTGGATTCATAGGTATTGTTCAAGCATTTTTATCAAGTACATTATTGATGGATTTCAAGCAATATTGAAGACTACGCTCATTAGCTTCCATAATTTGTAGGCCATTCCTCTATTTCTGAATACTTATCAATATATTCTTTTTCATCCGTCCTAATCAGACCAGTACAATCTAATTTGCAGGATATGAAGTCTTTAGTTGGACGCGCCCATATTGTTGTTTTGTCCCGCTGACCTTTATGCCTTTCAGTCTCGAATTTCACATATAGCTGAGCCTTCTCAATAATAGATAGTGGGATATTGTTGGTTTTAAAATCATCAATCATCCAAGAATTTAGTACGGTAGCAATCGAGAGTGGCTTAATTCCTTTGCCATCGTGAAAACACTCACCAGACAGAATGTCAATTACAATTTTTCCCTTCTGAAGTTCTGTAATGGCTTTATAATCTTGTAATAGTTGCCATCCACAAAACATGTGGCAAAATATAAATGCATGATGATTTAAGCGTTTATTTCTCATTTTACACTGCACAACGTTGAGCGTGAGCAGCTGCCCTATTCTACATTTTCAATTTCATCTGGCCATCCTAAAGCAGCAAACTTTTCTCGACAGTAGACGGCCAATTTATTATCTATGCCTATTCGAATCAGAGTATACCCATAAATCGTCCCAAAATCTTTACTGTGCAAAGTTCTATCGCAATCGTATATCACACCATCTTCAGAAATAATTGTGTATGCTTTACCATATACATCTTGCAACTCCAGTGAATTTGCAACTTCAACAAGAGATTGGTATCTTTCGAGCCGCAATTTATCGTTTTGGATTTTTTCTATTACGTATATCATTCGCATTCAAACATAAAGTAGAGCTTACCTATTGGTTGTGAATCTAAAGATTTCAAATCTGAACTGTAAGTATCAATACAAGAAAATTAAACATATTTAACAATCATTACCTAATAGACACACTCAACATATTGTGGTCGGGAAAATCACACCGAAACTGAAGACTACGCTAATAAGTCTTCAAACCGAAACCTGTGATACATGGAGAACATGGCCGGTTTCAGGAGCATCAAAAAACCTGTGATACTTGAGATTCCCACAATAATAATTTCCACGCCCACCGGTAAAGATATCCCATTTCTTACAAAAATGCAAAAAAGGGCAGATCCCATAGAATTGAAGTTGCCCTTTTTCAACAACAAATCTTCAAAAAACAATTGTTACGGTGTGGTTTAAATTTCTTGGATTATGTCAACTGATTGATATCAATTGAGATCCAACCTTGTGTTACATAACCTTCAGATAGTAGGGATCATCGAGGATGGTCAAGTCGTTCACTTTTAATTTTGGGACGATTGATAGGTTGAAATTGCTCATATCCGGTTTTGAAAACCGTGCGTTACAACCACGATATTAGGGCTATCGAAGAATCCAATAAGCCGGAAAATGTTCGATCCAGCGGAAACCCTCATCTCCCAGAGATCTTGGGTGCTCACCAGTTTCTTGAAATACTGTGATGGTACCTGCTCGAGATCTTCAACCAATTGTAAAACCCAAGTCACAATCAGGGGAAAACGTTTTCACCCAGATAATTCCTGAGATAGTCAACCAAGAAGTGAAAATATCATCCCTGATAAAAACCGGGGATATGTTTGACATCTGATCGCTGTTAAGGGACTCTGTATTATCCGATAAGCTTTCTGAGAACATACGGCAGGATACCGCCGTTTAAAAAATATTCCACATCCACTACCGTATCAAGCCGGGCCGTCACCTCAAAGCTGATTTTTGTTCCGTCCTCCTTTACGGCCTCGACCTGCAGTGTCTTTCGCGGTGTGATATCCTGAATGCCACTGATGGAAAACAGTTCAGATCCGTCCAGACCCAGGCTCGACCAGCTGTCTCCCTCTTTGAATACCAACGGCAGCACACCCATGCCCACCAGATTGCTGCGGTGTATGCGCTCGTAAGAACCGGTGATAACCGCCTTAACTCCCAGCAGATTGGAACCTTTGGCCGCCCAGTCCCGAGACGATCCGGCACCGTATTCCTTGCCGCCCAACACGATGAGGGGTGTGCCTTCTTTCTTGTATTCCATGGCGGCTTCGTAGACGAACATCTTCTTTTTGTCCGGAAACTTCAATGTAAAACTGCCCTCTTTGGGATCCACCAGATTGTTTTTAATGCGAATATTACCGAAGGTGCCCCGCATCATCACTTCATGGTTGCCCCGGCGAGATCCGTAGGAATTGAAGGTGGCAGGTGAAACGGATTTGGAGATCAAGTATTTACCGGCGGGATATTCGGCGGGAATCGCCCCTGCAGGAGAGATGTGATCCGTGGTCACGGTATCACCCAGAACAAGCAGGGTCTGTGCTCCAACGATATCCGGCGGAGCATCTGCATCCTTGGAAAAATTTTCAAAGTAAGGCGGATTTTTTATATACGTGGATGTTTCGTCCCAGGCATAGGTAGTGCTTTCGGCCACATCAAGTTCCTGCCAGAACGCATCGCCTTCAAAAATCCGGCTGTATTCCTCCCGGTAGAATTCCTGCTTGACGTGGGCACCGACCAACGTGGCGATTTCTGCGTGGTCCGGCCAGATCTCATTCATGTACACGGGCTCCCCATTGGGATCGATTCCCACCGGTTCCGCGTATAGATCGGTATCGATCCGGCCTGCCAACGCAAAGGCCACCACCAGCATGGGAGAGGCCAGGAAATTGGATTTGATGGACTGATGGATGCGGGCTTCGAAATTTCGGTTCCCTGAAAGCACCGAAGAGACGTTGAGATCATTTTCCCGAATGGCCTGTTCGATGACCGGGTGCAGCGGGCCGCTGTTGCCGATGCAGGTGGTGCATCCGAACCCGGCCGTGTGAAAACCCAACGCTTCCAAATAAGGCATGACCCCGGCAGCTTCCAGATATCGATTGACCACCCTGGATCCGGGCGCCAGGGATGTTTTTACAAAGGGCGGCACCCGCAACCCCCGCTTGACCGCGTTGCGCGCCAGGAGACCTGCCCCTATCAGTACGAAGGGATTGGATGTGTTGGTGCACGAGGTGATGGCGGCAATCACGATGCTGCCATCGCCGATCTTCACC
>Ga0190293_1000060_pt1 | contig 39039 bp, 38 predicted proteins | sample 48693001_MG_FD_161671 | JGI IMG/M metagenome (GOLD analysis project Ga0190293, IMG submission 161671) | Hydrothermal vent microbial mat bacterial communities from Southern Trench, Guaymas Basin, Mexico - 4869-30-0-1_MG | ecosystem: Environmental > Aquatic > Marine > Hydrothermal vents >...
TGGACGAAGGGTTGGTACGCCCGCCAGGACTTGAACCCGGAACCTTCTGGTCCGTAGCCAGACGCTCTATCCAATTGAGCTACGGGCGCACCGCTGTCTGATGGGAGCGTATCCTACAATTGCAGACTGATTTGGTCAAGCTGATCAGGGGTAGGAAATGGTGTACTCCAGACGGACCTTGTCACTGATTCCAAGTGAAAGATTTCCTGATGGATCAGCTTCAACCTTGAATCCCGCGCCCCTTGGCAGCACATCGGGATAGACTAATTGAAGAGAGAGTGGCCTGCCTGTACGGTTCTCAATGTCCAGTGTACCATTGTAACCCCTTGGGTGCTGCATGAGATTCTCCGTCAGCAGGATATCCTCCTCTGGGGGGATCCAGAGCGTATCCCCTGTTCTTCTCGGCCATTCAGGCAGACCTCCAAGCTGTCCCAGAAGAAATCCCGGTTCCTCGACAAGAATGGGATTAAGCAGGTTCCACCTTGCATGTGAAGGCCAGCCATATACGAGTGAGGTTTGAAGTGCGTATCCTTCTGCGGACCACCATCTCAGGACCATGTCATTCTCCGGGATAATGACCGAATCGGGTATACCGCAGACAGGCATCCCTTCGCCATCCATCATGGTGAGACCTGCTGCCGTCCATCGCCTGTCGCTTACATTACTTATGGTGATGGTGGCATCGAATCTCACCAGGCCGCCTGTTTCCGCCCAGGAATACCTGGGGGTCCAGGTGATTCCGTCCTGTGAGTAGCTGACCGCAGTGGCGCCTGTGAAATCCGTGGTTGAGACGCTGACGGGAATTATCATCGTCTCGACTATGGGCTCGATATCTATGGAGTCCTGAACGCTGCAGCGGATATTAAGATTCCTGAGCCTTGCAGCATCGATGTTCTCAAGTGCTTCGTGCAGAGATACGCCCTGGGCAAGGTATCCAGTGACCTGGGCAGGGGAGTTCAGATAGAGATCAAGCCTGACTGAAGTAAGGTAGACTTCTGGGTAATGCTGCTCCCCTGTATCACACCCTAGGAGGAGTATTGCTGCCACAGCAAGGGTGGTCACGATACGCTTCATGGGCTATCTATCCTCCTTGAAGAATCTTCGAGAGGATTTACATGCCAGCCTACTTGTCCGTAAGCGGCTACTCGGACCCGCCGCGAATACCACATCTGTCCGTGGAAGTCAACCGAGGAGAGCTTGTTGTTCTCGAGGGGGGGCCTGGAAGCGGGAAGAGCAATCTCGTTGCGGCCCTCGCCGGAATCCGGAACCCTGTCAGGGGGAAACTGCGCATTCTCGGCTGCAGGGAGGGCACTCAAGGAGCCAGGGAACGAGCCTTATTCGTGTTCCAGGAGCAGAATTTCGCTCCTGGAGGCAGCGTCTGGTCACAGCTTCTTCGAAGGCTTCCTCTCTGGGGACTCAGCTCCGATCGGGTCGAGGCTGTTCTTGAAAAGTGGTGCAGGGACTATGATCTGCTGGACATCTCTTCGAGAAATCCTGAAAAGATCAATCTCTCTCATCTCCAGCTGCTCTCTCTCGCACCGCTGTATCTCTGCAGGCCGGTAGCGGTTGTGCTTGACGAACCTCTCTCCGATCTTTCTTCTGATCTCGTCGGGGGCATTGCCGGGATGATAAAGGATGTGTCTGTAAATGCGGCAGTGCTTACGATGACAAGACTTGATGACCCTCTGTCGGAGCTGGCAGACAGGGTCGTGACGCTCTGATGGGCGGCAGTAGATCCTTCTACTTCAGAGAGAGTATTGACTCTCTTGTCAGGGCAAGGTGGGTGGCTCCCTATCTGCTTGTACCACCGATGCTGGCGTTCATGGTCTTCGCTGAATCGTATCTGTCCAGTCACGGTGTAACAGGGGATTTCACTCTTGGCCAGCGAACTGTACTGGCCATCTGGAACGCTTCCATACTGCTTACGCTAATTGCAGGCGTGAAGTCCTGCCTCTTCTTCTCAAATCTCTGGGGATCAAGGTGGTTCAGAAACTCCCTGGCTCTCCCGGTCAGCAGAGCCTCCGGCTACTGGGGCCCCTTCCTCGCGGTTCTCTGCATCTCTGTAAGCATGTTCATTCTTGCGACGGGTGCGGTTATGCTTGCGCTCCCGGATGTGGGACGGTTTCCCTGGATACAGGTTCTTGCCGGATCCTGCGCTCCTGTTATCTGGGCCGTCTCGATGGGAGCTCTACTCGGCATGCTCACAACGGGGGCAGCCGCTTCAATTCTCTTCACAACCATTATGCTGGTGGGTTTCCTGGCTGGTATAGTGGTGAATCCTCTGATGCCCGGATGGGTGCTGTACGTGCTTCCTCCGGTAGGCAGGATCATGACGCTTAGCCTGGTCTTTCCGCAGGGATTACAGCAGGCGGTACTGCTTCTGGTCCACTCCTTCATCGCTCTGCTTGCAGGCAGGTTCCTGTACGGGATGGGGATCAGCAGGCGCTAGGGTATCTGCACATTCAAGGACTCAGACAACCGTTCCCTACAGCAGATACATCTGCGATATCATTGCATCCAGGTTGTCCCTTACAAAAGCGCTCTGAGATGCGGGAGCAATACAGTAGATGAGCACCGAGTAGCCGCCCCTGAAGAACGCAGCGGCCCTTCCCGCCCCGAGTACAGCGCCGTTCTCCTCAACAATATTGAAGTTCAGGGTAGGCATGAGTCCGAGAGAGCCTGACTCCCTTTGCGGGGAGGCTACGCTGCCTTCCATCCAGTCTGGAGATCCCAGGATGATCTGCGGGAGTATATCGGGAGGAAGCACTGTCTGAAGCCTCTCCTCAAGCCATTGGGATCTCGCCCCGGTGTCTATCGGCTCCTCGAGCCAGTACATCACATGAAACTCTGTCCCTGTAGCGTTCGGACTACTTTCCATCACACCGGCTTCAGGATTGAGATTGCCGGTTACCGGCTCCTCAAGTTCAAGGGGCATCGAGCCAAAGGCAACTCCGGGATGATCAAGGACAAAAACGGGTTCGGTGTCGGTTCCCGTCAGCGCAACTGTCATAATGGTCATGAACAGGAGCATATCTTCTCGTCTCCTTGTCTGTGGTATACTGGCAAGCTCTTTTCCTTCAGCATAGAATAGAAGAGTTGTCCACTCTGTCAACGATTGGAGATGTCCAGGATGGAGGATACCTCGCACCCCAAGCTTCTCCTTGTAGAAGATGACGAGTCGCTTGCCTCTCTACTCGCTGAGTACCTCGAACGGCATGGGTTTCTAGTCGAAACGCTTGCGCGCGGTTCCAGTGCGGTCAAGGTCGTCCTGGAAAGGAAGCCTGATCTGGTCATTCTGGACCTGATGCTGCCTGATGCAAGCGGTCTGGATATCTGCCGGGACCTCCGTGGGTCATGGCGGGGTCCCATCCTGATGCTCACCGCCATGAAGGATGACGCTGACGTGATCGTAGGCCTCGAAATGGGTGCTGATGATTATGTGGGCAAACCGGTGACGCCCAGAGTACTCCTTGCAAGGATAAGAGCGCTCCTCAGGCGGGGTTCTGCCGATGCTGAGGCCGAGACCATCAGGAGGGGAGATCTTGTCATTGACGTCCCTTCCCGGCGTGTGATGAAAGCCGGCCGGTCTCTAGACCTGACCACCACGGAATTTGATCTGCTTGTAATCCTGGCAAGGAGAGCGGGAAGGGTGCAGGAGCGGAGCAGGCTCGTAGAGGAGCTGAGAGGCATTGATTTTCATTCGTTCGACCGGTCTGTCGATGTGATCATCTCCAGGCTCCGCAAGAAACTCGCCGGTCCCGCAGGCGGGGGCAGGATGATAAGAACGGTCAGGGGTGTGGGCTACCTGATGACGCAGGATGGAGAAGACAGATGACACGGCTGTTCTGGAAGGTCTACCTGCCTCTTGCTCTCTGTGTTGTTATGACCCTCATCCTCTCAGTCTTCGCTTTATTCAAAATAATACCGGCTCAGATCAACTCCTACAGAAGAAGCGTAGAGCATTTTACGGAATATCTCCTGTCGACACCTTCTCTGGAGCGGGAGGATATACTCGCCAGAGCGGATGAACTCGATCTCGACATAAGGGTTGAGCCGGCTGGAAGCAGACCAATGGGCATGCGTCCGCCAAGCGAGGGCTTCGCACGGCTCCCGAGGCTCCCCATGAACTTTCCCTGGGTCATTGAGGTCTCCATCTCTCCGCAGGGAGGGGCCGGCGGATTTATCCGGCGAGGTTTCTGGCTCATTCTTCTTCTTCTGCTGCTTACCGAAGGATTCGTCCTGTATCTGGCGTTGTGGCCGGTCAGAAAGAGACTTGCCAGGCTCAGCTGGGCAACATCCGAATTCGGCTCAGGCAACCTGGGTGTAAGGCTGCAGGATCGCAGCGGGGGAGATTTCATCGATTCGCTGGGAAGAACATTCAACGGCATGGCCGGGGAGATAGAGACTCTTGTGGCTTCGCACGGAGAGCTGCTTGGGATTGTGGCCCATGAACTCCGTACTCCCCTGGCACGAATGCGATTCGCTCTTGAGATGATTAGAGAGGATGCAGAAGGCGAAGAGCATCCGAAACTTGATCGTATGGAGAAAGATCTGGTATCGCTCGATCTGCTGGTCACTGAACTTCTGACGTTCAATCGTCTGTCGAGGAAGGAAGACATCTCCAGAGAGAAGGTCGACCTTGCCTCTGTCTGCAGGGAACTGGTGGATGCCGAGTCATGGAGCCGCGGGGATATTTCGGTGACTGTATCAGGCGACGGGGTCTATGGAGGTGACAGGACTCTCCTGGGGCGAGCGCTGGGCAACCTCATACGTAATGCGGTATTCCATTCGACATCAAAGGTGGAAGTCACGATCAAACCCTTCCCAGGGGGGGGATTCAGCGTCTCGGTGGCTGATGACGGCCCCGGCTTCGACCCCGCTTTGCGGGACCGCCTTGGAGAACCCTTTGTGAAAGGGGCTTCAAGCAGCGGCGCAGGTCTGGGTCTCGCCATGACAAGACGAATAGCACTTCTTCATGGCGGAAGACTGGAGTTTAATAAGAGTCCTGAACTCGGTGGAGCGGAAGTCAACCTCATCCTTTGACAGACGGCCAGCTTCCCGGGGAACATGCAACTCTCTGCGTATCCCCCATAACGAGGAAGGGCGGGGAGATCATCCCCGCCCTTCATGTATCCTATCCCTGCCGGACTGCTACTTCTTCTTCTTCAGCCTGGCATGCCAGTCAACAAGTATCGGACTGGCTATGAAGATGGATGAGTATGTACCGACTACTATGCCTATCATCAGAGTCAGGGCGAACTTGGAGAGCATCCCCCCTGATATGATGAAGAGTATGAAGGCGGCCATAAAGGTGGTCAGGGAGGTTATCACCGTCCTGCTGAGCACCTCATTGATGCTGATGTTCACAGTCTCTGCCAGGGTCTTGCCCTTCCTGAGTCTGCGATCCTCCCTTATCCGGTCGAATACAACGATGGTGTCGTTGATCGAGTAACCTACAATGGTCAGGATCGCCGCGATGATGGTCAGCGAGATATCCATCCTGATGAGCGCCAGTATTCCCACAGTTATGATGGTGTCATGGGCAAGGGCAGCAACAGCGGCCACTCCCCATTTGAACTGGAATCTGTACCACACATAGAAGATGATGAAGACCATGGCTATGATGATCGAGTCGATCGCTCTGGTCTTGAGTTCCTCGCCCACTCTCGGGCCGATCTGCTTGATGAAGGAGAGACCTTCCTCTTCCTCATCGAACTCCATCGGAGTACAGCCGGTCGTCTCAAGGGCGGTATAGACAACGTCCTTGTCCACCTCTGATGTCCGCACGACATAGGCCGCGGCACCCTCTCCCTGGTAATCCATCAACCTCTGGACCTGGACATCTTCCAGTCCCGAATCGACCAGGGTGTTCCTCAGGTCCTCGGTCCCGTAATCTGTCATACTCACCACATTGGTCTCTAGACCACCGGTGAAGTCGATGGAGAGATTCAGGCCACCGTTGATGAAGAATGCAAGGACTCCGATGAGAATGACCCCAGCGGAGATAAGGTAGGTCTTCTTGCGCATCCCCACGAAATCAAAGTGCTTGTCTCTCATCAGTGACCATTTACCGAGGCTCAGGTTGCTCCGCTTCCTGTTCTTCAGCAGCAGTCCGATGGCCGCTCTAGAGAAGACCAGAGAACAGAACATGCTGGCGAGAATACCCACTGATAGCGTAACGGCAAATCCCTTGATGGGACCTGTGCCGAACCGGTAGAGGACAAGCGCTGTTATCAGTGTCGTCAGGTTGGCGTCCATGATGGTCACGAATGCGCGTGAGTAGCCCGCCTTAACTGCAGCACGGATACTCTTGCCGGACCGCTTCTCCTCCTTGATGCGCTCATAAATGAGCACGCTGGCATCCACTGCCATACCAATGGTGAGGATAATGCCTGCAATACCTGGCAGGGTCAGCGTGGCGTTCAGTCCTGTCATGCCCAGCCGTGCCAGCGGACCGGGGAAGCATAGAACTGCCATGATGAGGAGCATATCGAAAACGAGTGCCAGAATCGCAATGACTCCACCAGTACCGTAGTAGATGATGATGAAGGCAGCTACAAAGAGAATGGCGACCAGTCCGGCGATCATGCCCCTGTTGATGGACTGCTGTCCGAGGCTGGGGCCGATCGTCTGTTCCTCGGCGATGACCAGCTCGGCGGGAAGCGACCCGGCCTTGAGGACAAGCCTGAGGTCTCTGGCCTCTTCCGTGGTGAATCCGCCTGAGAGCCGTGTGCCCGAACCTGATATCCTCTCGCGGATGGTGGCTGCAGAATAGACGGTTCCATCGAGAACGATAGCAACCCTCTGGTCCACATTGTCTCCGGTGATCCGCTCCCAGTTCCTGGCGCCATCCGAGTCGAACTCGAGAATGAGGTATGGATTCCGCGACATGCTCTGCTCAGAGCCCATTTTGATCCGGACATCGGTAAGATTGGCACCGGTGACCATGTATTCGTCATACTGCTGGTCAATCTGTCTGTCCCAGCCAATGGTCATGTCTCTTGGGACCATGTAGAGGGCTCTGTAAGAGCCGTAGTCTGTCTCCTCCTGCCTTCCGAAGGCGAACTTCAGGTTGGCGTTCAGGAGGACGGAGTCAACATCGGCCCTGTTGAGAATGTCATTCAGCTGATCCATGTCCTCGCCGGTTCTGACGATCCAGTCCCCCGGGGCTACTCCGAGTGAGGATCTGGCCAGATCTTCAGATGCGAGTTCTATGAGGCTCCCCATCGATCCGGGACGATCCTGTTCGGGGATATCGAGGCTCGGGGAGTCCTGCTCAATCTGCTCAGGCTCCGGCAGGACGAATCCCTCCGGAAGCGCAGGAGCTGAGATGGAATCTGCGGTTTCCTCGACTGGCTCCGACGCATCGGCGACGATATCCGCTTCCTGCTGTCCTCCGATAAGACTGTCAAGCGGAAGTGGTTCTGCATCTGCTACAGCTCCGGTGATGAGCCCGTCGATATCTCTGATGGCCTGTACACTGGATGGAGTAGGATGCTCCTCGGTCGGATAGGCGACCAGCTTGAATTCGAGATGGGCCTGTCTCTCGACGATGGCCCTGGCTCTGGCCGGATCCCTCACGCCGGGGAGCTGGATGACTATCCTGTCGTCCCCCTGCTTCGTGATGGATGGCTCCGACACACCAAACTCGTCTATACGGTTCCTGATGACCTCTAGAGCCTGGTCGATTGCCTCGTCGGCATCCAGTCCCGGAGTTGGCTCTACTGTATAGGCGAGATACATACCGCCCTGCAGGTCAAGACCAAGCCTTATGGTCCCTTCCTTCTCCTCGTACAGATCGCGATACTCCTCGATGAGGCCTTCTCCGCCTTCATTCTGGAGTTCCTGGAGTATGGACATGAGGTGCGGGTTGTCAGTTTCCGGCTGTACGCTGGCCTCGGCCCTGTCCCTCTCCTCCGGGGAGAGCATGAACCAGTTTACGGTGGGCCATACCATGATGACAGAAACGACGAAGAGCGCCACAGAACTCCAGATGCGCCACCTGGCGGCTTTATCCATGTAATTTACCTCCGTGGATACCTTGATCGGCGGGGGGGTCGTCCTGTCCTGTTATCCGAGGGAACCCTTCGGTCCCTTATCGACCCCTGAACTCCTTCAGACAGTATACCGCCCCGAATATAGCTGAAAATACGGGAACCGATGAATACATATCGCTTTGCGCTCTGTCAACAACCAGAGAGGCTCTCTCTGTCAGGCAGATGTGTCACCTGTCCGCTGTTATCAGAACCAGTCTGACGGGACTCCCACCGGGTGTTGTGCAGATAAACGAGAGTCCCAGAGCCTGGTCGGCATATGTGACATGGTGCTGAAAACCAAGCCTCGCCAGAGATCTGGTAATGTGAAGATTCGCCTCGTCTACAGGAATGTCTCTAAGCAGGTCCATTGATCTCAGCAGAGTATCTCCCGCTGCTCCGGAGGTTTTAAAAGTCTCCCCATAGCAGATCGTGGCGAACTCCCTCTCAAGCAGATCGAGGGGATCGGCTGGTCCCTCCGGCAGATGGGACTCTCCTCTCTGGATGAGAGGAGCCGGAGATGTCAGCACTGTAACCAGCCCCGCAATTCCGCTCAATATCAGGAGCAGAAGGCCTGCATCAGTCCATTTCATGAGCCCTTTCCATTACTGATAGTGTGACTCTTTTGGCCCCACGAAGATTCTCTTCGTATCTTCGGGCGTCAACCTCGAACACTGGAGGGAAGGACCTATGTCCAAAGCCATTCTCGTTGCCGCACTGCTTGTGACCGCTGCTGCTGCTCCTGCAGAAGACCTGTCCCCCCGCACATCAACACAGGGCGGGTTGTCTGGATTTCTCTTTCTTCCCGAAAGCGAAGTCCTTGACATGGGACTCCTCCGCGTGCAGGCGAGACTGGATTATCTCAGCCTGAAAGATGCCCTTGGCAGCCGTCTTATCCTTCCGGTCGGAGCGACCTGGGGAGTGACCGAGAATGTTGAACTCGGAGGTGAGATACCGGTCTATCTGGATGATGAGACCAGTGACGGCTCACTGCTCGGTGACATCTCCGTCGGCTGCGGATGGCTGTACGAAACTGCAAGGGGAGGAACGAACCTCGTGCTCAGGGGAGAGCTGAGACTGCCGACCGGCTCAAGGGGACGGGATCCCGGAACGGAGCTTGCCCTGGGCTGCGCCACGGGGACGACTTTCCGGCTCTTCAAACTGCAGCTTTCCGCCTTCTATGTACTCAACGGGGGAAGGAACCCTTTTGAGGATGATATTACGGATCGAATGAAATTCTCCGCAGGCGGCACTAGTTTCCTTACAGAGGATCTGCAGCTGGCAGCCTCTCTCCAGGGCAATTCTGCAGGTTCCCTTGATGCCGCGGGCACGCTGGCCTTCAATGCCCTTCACAACACTGTCTTCTTCTGGACAGTGAGAGCCGGTCTCGACGGGGCAGCCTCCTACAGCATGTCCGTCGGTGCTTCATGGACTGGAGCGGGTTTCTAGCAGGCAAAAGGCTAGGCTGGGGTGACACGCATCAGCTCACACGTATGTGGCTGATGCATGTCACCCGATCGTTATTTTGAATAGGGGGATATCTCCCTGAGCTTCCGCACGAATGGCGGCAGAATCTCGAGTACACGTTCTATTTCCGCTCTTGTCGTATAGCGGCTGAGGCTGAACCTGATGGCCGTATTGGCCTGCATCTGTGGTACACCCATTGCCGAAAGCACGTAACTGGGATCCTTGCTCCCCGTGCTGCATGCTGAACCAGAGGAAACGTAAATCTCCTCGAGATCAAGCAGAGTCAGGATGGCCTCGCTCTCAACACTTGTAAAAAGCACCGTAGCTGTGTTGGGAAGCCTCAATGCACCGGAGCCGGCTATAACGGCTTCAGGGCAGGAGGCAAGAACCCCATCCTCGAGTATTCGCATGAGCTCGGAAACGGGACCGATCTCTTCCTCGAGATGCAGTCTGGCAAGCTCTGCTGCCATTCCGAGACCGACTATTCCCGCCACATTATAGGTCCCGGCACGGATCCCTCTCTCCTGGTGCCCCCCCCTGATGAGAGGAGAGAAAGGAGTGCCTTTCCTGATGTATATGGCGCCAACTCCCTTTGGACCGTGTATCTTGTGGCTGGACAGGCTGAGCATATCCACACCCATGGCATCGATATCCAGAGGTATCTTGCCCACTCCCTGAACAGCATCGGTATGAAATAGCGCGCCCTTCTCATGAGCAGCTTCGGCGGCCTCTGCCACCGGCATGATCACGCCTGTCTCGTTGTTGGCGACCATCACGGAGACTATCCCTGTATGCTCAGTTATGCCCTCCCTGAGCGAGTGAATCTCAAGCACTCCCTCTCTGTCGACCTTTGCAACGTGAAGAGGATTCCCCTGGCTCTCCAGGTATTGCGCTGTCTCCAGTATGGCGGGATGCTCGACAGACGTAGTGACCAGACCCGGTCTGTCGGGATCCCAGGAGACACCGCTCTCAAGTGCGGCATTATCGCTCTCGGTGCCGCCCGATGTAAAGAATACTTCTTCCGGAGAGACGCAGAGAAGTGCCGCAAGTCGTTCCCGGCCCTTCTCCACTTCCTCCAGTATCCGGCTTCCAAAAGTATGGAAACTGGAAGGATTTCCGAATTCCTCCGTCAGGAATGGCAGCATCTCCTCGAGAACTTCCGGGGCCATCTTCGTAGTTGCGTTGCTGTCCAGATAGATCATGAGACAACTCTTACTTCCACCTCGCTGCCGATCCGCTCTGTCATCTCTCCCGAGAGCTGAGCGCATATGGCGGCCGTGTCTCCTGATTCGATCTCCACCAGTATTCGAGACGGATGCGCATGAACAAGACTGACCTCAACACCCTCAAGCGCTGATGCAAGGTCCCCCGGCCTTTCCGAGAGAAGCATCTTGAAAATTGCTGCAGCCTTGTCTCTCTTCTCTTCATAATCGCGAAGAGCCTCTGTCATGGCTTCGTGTCCCATTACCGAGCAGTGATATTTCTCCGGCGGCATTCCGCCCAGGAATTCGGCGACTTCGCTGTTCTTGATCGACCTCGCCGATTCGATGGTCCGTCCCTTGGCTATTTCTGTCAGGGCTGAAGCGGAAGCAATGGCTCCCGCGCAGCCGAATGTCTGGAAGCGGATATCGGTGATTATATCGTTGTCATCAACATCTATATCGAGCGTCATCGCATCTCCGCACTGAGGAGAGCCGACTTCGGAGTGTCCATCCGGATTATCGAGTTCCCCCGCATTCCGCGGGTTCATGAAGTGATCCATAAGTTCCTCGGAGTACTTCCACATTATGTTTTCTCTCCTTCTTGAGCCACTCGTCCGGCAGCAAGGTCTGCAAGACTGTAACCCCTCAGAAAATCGTAATAGATGTTCCTGAGCCTTATCCAGAGCGGCCTGGTGACACAGGAGTTCTCGAGAGGGCAGCCCGGGTCCTCCTCAGACTGAGAAGGAGAACATTCCCTGTTATCCGCGAGACAGCTGGCGGGAAGGAATTCGGCCTCGAGCGAGCAGACTACATCGAATAAGGAAATCTCCTCAGGTGGTTTCACGAGAGTGTAGCCGCCGCCCGGCCCCCGTTTACCTCTGACAATTCCTGTTCTTCTGAGTTTTCCAAATATCTGTTCGAGGTATCGGACGGAGACAAGTTCCTTCTCGGAAAGCGCGGCCAGCGAGAGCGGTTCTCTATTCGGCCTGCTTACCATTCTGGCAAGTATCCTCAACGCATAACGGCTTCTTGTAGATATCAGCATAATTCCCCCTATTTCCAGTAGGAATATGAGTATATCTTAAATGTCCGCCGCGTCAAGCCTTCTTTCCGCGCCTGGCAATGTAACTCGCAAGGACTCCACCGAGGGCGATGGCGATTGCCCCCCCCATCAGCAGCAGCAGGGCCATCCTGAGCGCCGAGGGGAGTGGATCTCCCGGAAGTCCTGATCCGGAATACTCGATTCTCAGGCTGCAGGTTAGAACTGCGATGTGGCTGTTTCCCCTGTTGCATATAACGAGGACCAGCCATCCGAATCCCGGTACTTCTATGTCCAGTGAGCCGGAACCGGCCCTCGTGAAAGCGAGGGTATCCACGGCGGGATCGTTAACAGCCCATCTGTTGTAGTCATCGAGATGAAGCAGTAGAAACTCCAGCTCCATTGTGTCAGGCTCCAGAATAATCTCTCCCTGTATCCTGGCGCTGTCGGCGTGGTATTCCTGAAGGGAGAAACTGAGTGTCCTGTAGCTTCCGACATCGAGAGATATCGAGTCCTCCTCAAAAAGGGCAAAGCCACCCCCCTGCGCGGATGTCACGCATATCGCTACTAGAAAGGGGAGGAGTCTGAATCTCATGTGGTTCTAGTATAATACCGGAACTGTCACATCCGAACGGACATTTGGAGGTTGCCGTGCTTAGGAGCGCTTACTACCTGTTCCTTTCCGGTTTGACAAGACTGCTCGGATTCAGAGGATCGGAACCACTGACTGCTCTGATGTCCAGCGCTCGTTTCCGGGCAAATGGAAGCAGGAATCTCGCCTACCTCGGTCATCTGGCAAGGATCTTCCCCGATTCAAGCCACGCATGGCGTGAGAGCATCCTGAAACGCTACTGGCGCGTTCATCAGAGGGCTTTTCTCGGACTCTTCCATGCAGGAAGACTCTCCCCGGAGATCCTGCCCGAGAGGGTGGAATGGGAGAACAGGGAACTCCTTGACGAAGCCCTCGCTGAGGGTCGGGGAGTTATGCTCCTTTCACCGCACTTCGGTGACGAACGAACCCTGCATATACTTCTTGCAATGTCCGGCTATCCCATGCATGTCATCTCCTCAAGGTATCCGGGTGCCTCGAAGACCGTCAGGAAAGCCCGTCTTAGGGTGAGCATGAAGTGGCATCATGTCGGATTCCCTGACCAGAGTCCGAGATGGATCTACGACTCCCTGAAAGCGAACGAAATCGTTCAGACTTCTCCAACCGCCTGGGGAGGTCCTCACGGGCACTGGGTAATGAGTTTCGGAGTGCCGGTGCTGGCATCGTCAACTCCGGTCAGAATTGCATCATCAACTGGATGCAGACTCCTGGTTGCATGCAATCACGCTCTCCCCGGAGTCAGGTACAGAATCGCACTGAGAAGGTTCGATCCTCTCTCCCTGGACCGGTCAGGCACCGCTGAACTGTTCGAGATTTTCGAAGGCATGGGACGAGCCTTCCCGGACCAGTACAACTGGATGAATCTGGTCATCCGTCACCGAGAGACGAACACCATCGCGAGACTTGGGGCCATCCCCGTCTCCGAGGGCGATGTCGAGGCTGCAACTCAGCCGGAGGACTGGGACCCGGAGAACATCAGGGACTATTCCGGGGTCTCGCTCCTTGCCGGAGTTTCGAAGTAGAGCTTTCTCAGCGCCAATCCCTGAATTATCAGATACAGACCGACCAGCAGTGGAATAAGGCCTGTCACGGCGATGACCACAGGAAGGAATGAGGAGTCGGCTGTCGCCTCGATAGCTGCCGCTGCCCTGTTCAGGTGGCCTGACGCTTCGCTGAAGGCTTCCTCGGTTGAAAATAGATCTACTGCCAGAGAGTCTACGCCGTCAGCCACATCCATGAGTAGATGTTCTATCGGTCCGAGAGTAGAGGCCAGATGCTCCATCTGCAGCAGGGCCTCACCCGAAGTATTGTATGTCCTGTTCAGGCTTACTACCACATCGGAGAAATGGTTACCTCCCAGAATCGAGGTGATTGACCTCGGAAGCTGGTCGATACTCATCCTCACCTGCGTAGTCATATCCCGCACTTCCTCCGTTGTCTCCATTATCTCCTGCAGCGTCAACCAGGTCTCATAGACCACATCAGCAGTTCCTCGAATGGAATTGCTGACCTCAACGACAAGGGAGGAGGAAGAGCCGAAATCACTGCCGAACAGTTCTATAGCCGATTCAGCGCTGTACAGTCCCTCTGAAATCCGCGCAAGCCCCGTCTTGATGGGACCCCATGCAGTGAACGCGGTGAATATCATCACCATACCCACCAGTATTGATACGCCTCCCAGTATCCAGGAAAGCCACACCGAGAGATTCCGGGAGAGTGTTCCTCTACTCATGTTCCGCCCCTGTCAGATTGGATGGTCCCTTGCCGAGCCGGTATCGCCTTGTGCATCAGAGTAGCATATTCAATGGGAATAATCAGAGCCAGGGAATGGAGTGAGAATGATAGATGACATTACAAGAGCCGCCATGGAGGCGGGCGAGCTACTCCTTCGGGTCGCCAGGGAGGGTTTCTCGGTTTCAATGAAAGATGGACATGAACTTGTCACTGCCGCAGACCTTCTCTCCGAACAGCTGCTCAGGAAGCGTCTCAGGAGGATCGATCCCGGCGCTTTCTTCGTCGGAGAGGAAGGGTGGGGAGGAGAGCTTCCCGATGGATCAATGTGGATCGTCGACCCGCTGGATGGTACAAATAACTTCGTACACGGATATCCTGTTTTCTCTGTGAGTATCGCTTTCTGGGATGGCTCGCGAATCAGCGAGGCCTGTGTATATGACCCTTCGAGGGGAGAGTGTTTCTCCGCATCCGCGGGTGCGGGGGCCTATCTCAACGGGAAGAGGATCAGTGTAACGGAAGTGGATGAACTCTCTGGGAGCCTTCTTGCAACAGGCTTTCCGTATCACCGCCGGAAGGGAGACCTCGGCCTGGATCTCGGTATCCTGGAATACTTCCTTGAAAGGGCTCAGGGACTGAGGCGCGGGGGCTCTGCGGCACTGGACCTTTCATATGTAGCCTGCGGAAGGCTTGACGGATTCTGGGAAGAGCATCTCAAGCCCTGGGACATGGCCGCCGGTGCACTTCTCGTGAAAGAGGCCGGTGGGGTTGTGTCAGATATCCGGGGAGGCTCGTGGAGCCCTTCATCGAAAGGACTGGCTGTCTCCGGCCCTGCCATCCATGACAGCCTCATGATAGGTATTAATGGGGGACACCCATAACCGCCGATGTCAATAGCCACTTTCTCTGATCTATCAGGATGCGCTTACAGACACCCATCCGTGCCGATCGGACAACTGCTTGATGCAGAAGCTCCACCGCACAATATTCGTTTCGCGGACAGGCACCCATTCACGCAAACGGCTCTGTCTATCAAGCCAGTCCCCATTTCCGGGTCGCATCTGTCCACGTGGCGCATCCTGATGTATGCGCTATGCCGTGTTGATCTGCTGGAAGCGTTTCAGCCGTTTCCAGCAGATCTCCGCGAGCTTTCTTGCCACAGCCACCCTCGCGATATTACCTGAGGATCGCTTCCTCAGTCTCGTGTAGAAGGTCGCCAGTCTCTCATCTTTGCGAACGACTTTGATCGCCGCCTCGATCAGTATCCACCTCAGCCATGAAGAGCCCTGCTTGGTGATGTGTCCGTGGTAGCAGTGCTCTCCTGACTGCCTCACCCTGGGAGTAAGTCCTGCATAGGCTCCGACCTGTCCCGCATGCCTGAAGCGTGATGGATCACATATCTCTCCGACTATCACCAGTGCTGAATAGATACCGATGCCGTGGATGTCGGTCAGGGCCTGCACCTCGGGGTACTCCTCGGCGAGGGACTCGTACATCTCCTCGATGCTCCTGATCTGGGTAGCGATCAAAGTCAGTGTCTGCAGAAGGGCATCCCTCTCGAGATTGCAGGCAAAACCGAAGTCCTGCTGCTGGAACCAGCGCAGTCCCCGAGGACCGAAGCAGCTCTTGTACGGCGGCTCAACATTGCGGCGGGCGGCCAGGGCCTTGAGTTGGATCTTGAGCTTGCTCTGACTGCGACCCAGGCCGATCCTGTGCCGCATGATGCTGCGGAGCCGCTTGTACTTCGGGGACGGGATACTTGCCAGGGGTATGGCATCCAAGCGCAGGCAATGGGCGAGCAGGATGGCATCATGTTTGTCTGTCTTGCTCCTGCGGCTCATCAACGCGCGAAACTTGACAGTGTTGGCCAGCAGGACCGTGCCAAGTGGCTTCAGCAGCTCGTAGAGCCAGTAGTAGGTCTCCGTGGCCTCGACTACACACCTGAAGGGCTGCAGGGATGTGAAATGCTCCAGTATCTTATCCCGGTCCCTGCTCTGGAGCCGGACAGGCTCCAGAACAGTACCGTCATCGTTGATCGCAGCGACAACCAGATCTCGTCTGTGAAGATCGATACCCACATGCCACATGAGAAACTCCTTTCGGTCAGGGTGAAACGCCTGACAGAAGATATCTCACACGGCGGTTATCGTATCACGCATAGGAATGCATGTCCCCGTAGCTGGACACGCATAGAGGTGCATGTCCCCGCAGCTGGCGGAGGACCGGGGACTTCCTTCGACTCGCAAGCTCGCTCAGGATAAACTCACCGGGGTTCTCGTCCCCGCAAATGTTGTGGCGGAGGACCGGGGACTCGAACCCCGAAGGGAATAAACCCGGCGGATTTCAAATCCGCTGCCTTACCAATTAGACTAGTCCTCCACGGCTATGAAATGTAAGTTATCATCATCGACCGGTCAAATACAGGATTCCTGAGTGGAGGGAAGCAATGCTGGAGATGGAACTCAAATTCAGTGTAGATGACTTCACTGAAGTTGAGAGGCGACTGCGTGAATTGAGCATAGCCCCTGGTGAGCGCGTGAAGGAAAATAACTATATCCTTGACCTCCCTGGCGGTCCCCTCCGTCAGATGGATACATTGTTTCGTCTTCGCACTAACGGTGAAGGGGTCCTTCTTACCATCAAGAAGCCTCTTCCTGCCACCTGCCTGAAGGTAAGGCACGAGAAGGAGACAATACTTGCATGTGACATCGAGGAGGCTATATCTCTATTCTCGCTTCTGGGCTATGGAGTGGTGTACAGATATGAGAAGACAAGGATGGAATGCATACTCGGCGAGGCCACCGTCTGCCTGGATGAACTGTGGTTCGGGAAGTTCATAGAGATAGAGGCCACATCTGAGGAAGGCGTTATGGAAGCTGTCGATGCCCTCGGACTGGATGTCGATATGGGTATCAGATTCAGTTACGCCGCTCTTGAGCAGGATGCCATGGACAGAAGCGGGGGAGGAAAGAAATAGATGAAACTGATGATCATTTTCCTTGCCGTACTCCTTCTGGCGGGGTTCTCGGCTGCTGAAACGCTTCCTGCTGATGCAGACCATGAGCGGAACGAATCCTCGGACCAGGAGAACGAGGGCGAGGAGATCAGTGATGGCGAGGAGGACACTGACAATGAGGATGGCGGTTCTTTCCTCCAGCCCTATTACGACGCCGATGAGGACAGCTCAGGCTGCTGGCTGGGCGGCTGTTTCGACTCATTCGATTTTCTCAGGGTACTGACCCTGATCGATGTCCGATACAATTCTGATCCCTTCAGGAACGACGGGATCCGTAACAGACTCGGAGATACCGGCAATCCTGTTGCCTTCAGCATTGATCTGGGCTTGTCGAAGATAGGGGAGAACAAGGGTTATACTGCCCAGGCGATGTTCCTTTCCCCGAGTCCTCTCGGTATCGAGGCACTCCTCCACAGGGTGAGACCCGGGGAGGGTGAACCTGAATTCACGCTTGTCTATGCAGGACTGCCTGTGCAGTTCGTATTCGGCTCCCCCCTGCAGCTGATGATTGAACCGCAGCTCGTCTTTCCAAGGGAAGACCACCGCTGGACACTCTCAGGTGGCGGTGTTGGTCTAATTGGTGAGTATCTCTTCCTCGATGGAGGAAGCATCTCCATCGACTACAGGCTGACATGGATCAGCAATCTTCCGATGCACCGCGGTGAAGCAAGACTTTCCTGGTATACCGTCCCCATGAGACTGTGGGCAGGCTACACACTGCTTCGGAACTGCAGGGGAGAGACGCTCAAAGGCCCTTGTGCCGGGCTTGGCATCCTCCTCTGATCAATGTCTGAACGCACACCTCAAGTCCGCAGGCGCTTAATGGCAGCCGGTCTCTTCACAACCGGCATTCTCCTTGTCACAGTGATATCAGTTCTGCTCCCGCGTGGATTCTGGGTTCTGGATGAATCCATCAGATATCTTCAGATGTCATCGCTTTCGGAGAGTTTCACTCTTCCTCCGCCACATCCGTTCCCAGGGGGCGAACTCCTTGACGAACCTGCTCCTGCAGTTGCTCCCCTTCCTTACCATTACGGACGGCTGGGAGAGGATGGCCTGATCTATTCCCAATACAGTCCGATCCTTGCCCTCCTTTCACTTCCATTTGCGGATGCAGCCCGCATAGGGGTGTATATCGTTCCCGCTGCAGGCTTCGCCGCATTCTGGCTGATCCTTTTCCTGATCCTTCAGAGTAATGGTCTGAGCAGGGCTGATTCGTTCCTCCTTCCGCTTCTTGGAACACCCCTTCTCTTCTACGGATTGACCTTCTGGTCGCATGCTCCTGCGGCGGCACTGGTCCTGGGGGCCGTTCTGGCTACGCTGCGAGGGAGAAGATCCTGGGTCCCATATGTACTCCTCACCGCAGCTGTTCTCCTCCGCGAGGAGGCACTCCCGCTGTTTGCGATCCCGCTGCTGCTGGGAAGAGCCTCCCCCCGGAAAAAAGTACTTCTCCTTCTTGCGTCGGCATCGGTCATCCTCCTATCCACACGCTTGCTGACAGGCGCATGGCTGGGGACACACATCCAGGCCAGCGGCGTCGAGCAGGATCTGTACGGACACGGAGACATGGGTTACCTGCAGGCCAGGATCTATGTTGTATTCATGTCTCTGGTCACTTTCCTGCCCGGAGTGCCGATATGGGTCAACGCAGCTGGAGGGATCCTGCTGTTCGGGTTATGGGGTATGGCTGTCAGGGGACCTGCCCGATTCAGAGGGGCAGCCTTCTATTTGGGGCTGGCTCTTGCTGGCGCGGCGTTGTCAGTCTCCATCCTCAGGGGCTTCAGGCTGTTCGACAGCTTCCATTATCTCAAGAATCCGCTAGTGGTCTTTCCGGCCCTATGGCTCGTCAGACCAAAAGGGCGTCTGCCTCTTATCCTTATCGGGATACTGATGGCTCTGATGATCGTCATGGGTCCCATGCACTCAGAGGATCTAGCCTGGGGGTCCAGACTTACGATGCTGCCGATCATGTCCATGCTGGTCATGATCGAACCAGCGAGCAGACGAAGAACCAATGCGGTCCTCGCAGCAGGTGTTCTCGCATGCTGTGCCGCTGTGGGCTTCCTTGGCGCCAGGCGGGGAGCATCGGAAAGGCTGGTCGATCATGCCATATCCGGAAGCGATGCAGTCGTGATAACGAACTGGATGCTGACCGGTGAATTCGCCAGGGAGGAAGCGGCGGGAATGCCGGTCTACTTCACATCTTCAACTGCTGATTTCGTGGCGGTGATGAGCGCGATGGACGGGATGGAGCCTGTTGTCATCTCCCGTCTGCAGGATATTCAGGGACAGACCGCTGCATTCGAGAGTGCCGGGTTCGATGCGTTCATCTCACAGGTAGTGGAATACGATCCGGTCCTGAGTGTTGCCATCCTTCGATCCCGTGAGTCCGCCGAGAGTGAACAGCCTTGACAAAGAGCGATTTCTAAGGCATTTATCGAAGCCTGTTGCGCCAGAACAATGACATTTGGAATAATTGTTCATTTTACGAAATACAGATGATACAGGGAGTTGATGTACAGATGAACGAGCACACCATTGCTGAGAAGAGACTGAAGACCGAAATCCATTACAAGAACACCCTGCGCAAGGATCTGGTATACAGCGTTCGGCGTTTGCACGACTGGCAGGAAGAGCTTGCCACAATACAGAACAAGCGCAAGGAAAAGAAACTGCGCGGAACAATAGCGCGCTATAAGAACTTCATTGCTGACATGAGACATTTCCTCGCTCCTCTTCTTGATGAGCTCGAGCAGACCATCAAGAGCGAGATGAGCTTCAGCGAAGAGGAGATCGCGCAGTTCCAGGCCGAGGTTAAGGAAGAGACCGATCTGGCTGCAAAAGCCAGGGCAGCTTTCGACAAAGCCAGGGCGAATGTGGAAAGCTCTGATGATACAAAGCTTGAGCCGGAGGAGCTTGCCGCCCTTCGCGAGGCCTACAGTAAGGCATGGCGTGCATTCAGACTGGAGAAGCACAGGCTGGATGAGGTGAAGACCGAACTCAATAGTGAGAAGGTAGATCGCAAGATATTTGAACTCGAACTCAAGAGGATACACGTGGAGCGACACTTCATCTCGGAAAAATAATCCGGATGGAGATATTCCCAAGAAAGCGCATTGAGTTCAGGCTGGGGCTTGTTGCCCTGGCCTGTCTCCTTTTCAGCCTGCCTTTCATCATCACAGGCAGGGGAATGATAGTGATCCCTGTTATCTGGCTTCTGGGGGCGGTGTACGTGTTTGGCTTTTTCCTCCCAAAGTACCAGAAGAGGAAGAGGATCGCGGCAACCCCGCTCTCTGATGCTGACAGAGAGATACTTATGGAGAATGTCTCCTTCTACAAGGCACTCTCACCTGAGGACAGGAAAACCTACGAAGCTGACAGCGCCATCTTCCTGAGGGAGCACACCATCACAGGTGTGGACGATGTCAAAATCACCAGGAAAATCGAACTTCTCGTTGCCGCTACTGCAGTAAGGCTGATCTTCAGACGCCCAGAGTGGGAGTACAGGGATTTCGGGGATATCCTCATCTACCCGGGTGGATTCAAGACCGATGGGTCCTACTCCACCGATATCCGGAGCGGAGAGGGAGCAGCGGTAGGACTTGTTCACTCAGCCGGCAGCGTCATTCTCTCCCTCCCGCATCTTCTGAGCGGTTTCCAGCATGAGAACGACGGTCTCAATGTCGGCTATCATGAGTTTGCTCACGTTCTCGATGGATTTCATCCAGACGGTCTTCCTGATGAGCTTTCACTGGGTGCATACAAGCCCTGGATAGAGGTTATGCACAGGGAGTTCGAGAAGGTCCATAAGGGCAGGTCCGTTCTCAGGGCATACGCGGGGACAAATCCAGCGGAGTTCTTCGCTGTTGCGGTGGAGTATTTCTTTGAGAAGCCTGAGAAGATGAAGAGCAAGGCTCCCGATCTATACGAGCAGCTGGCCGAGTTCTTCAAGCAAACCCCCTGATCAGAGACTTGTCTGTTCCGTAGATATTGCTTGACGGGAATGGGTTGTTATACTCCCGGTATACTCTTCAATGATTCCACTGATGGAGGAAAATGAAGATCTATATCGTCGACGATGATCCTGGAAGTCAGCTCATCCTTTCCACTGCTGTCTCGGATATGGGGCATGAGCCAGTTATCGAAGGAACCGGAGAATCCTTCATGGAGAACTTCGACCTCACCCAGCCTTCCCTTGTTCTGCTGGACTGGGTGCTTCCGGGTATAAGCGGCCTTGATATCTGCAACAGACTGATGTCGACTGATACTGATAACTACCACTACATCATCCTTGTAAGCGCCAAAGAGAAGCCGGAGGATATAAGGCAGGCCCTCGATTCCGGGGCGAGTGATTACATCACCAAGGGTGCGGCAATGATGGAAATGAAAGCCAGGATAGGTGTCGGTATCCGGACGATCGTGCTGGAGAGAGAGCGCAGCGAACTTCGGCTACAGCTTCGCAAGCTGGCCAGAACAGATAGTTTTACAGGATTGCTTAATCACACTGTCATTCTCGATGAACTGACCCTTGAACTCAAGCGGAGTGAACGCGAGGGATCCTTCACCGGTGTACTCATGATTGATATCGATAACTTCAAGGCAGTGAATGACACATACGGTCATATCATCGGCGATCAGGTCATTGCACGTTTCGCCGCAGTACTCAGAGAGAACTCCAGACCGTACGACAGGATAGGCAGATACGGTGGAGATGAGTTCATAATGATACTTCCAAGGAGCGACAGCGAGTCATGCTTCTCTATCGCTGAGAGAATGAGGCGCAAGACAATGGACCTTGAGATGGATGACCTCGTAATGGGACTTGCGATAACATGCAGCATTGGAACCTGCACTTCGGACCACAAGCTCAAGTTCTCGTCTGCCCTTGTCGCGGCAGCCGATAATGCCCTCTACCGTGCTAAGGAAGGCGGCAGGAACCGCACTGTCTCCTGTCGAAGCTGACTCCGTACCAAGTCAATAACCGATCATCATGAGTCAGTACTCTGCATGCTTTCGAGACTTTCCGTCCTTGGACTATGGAAGTCGGCACGTGTAAACCCGCAATTATCCCGGATTCTGCTGTATGGCTCATTTACAGAGTGTCGCAGGTCAGATCAGCAGAGCTGTTTTGATCCGGTCAGGATGAGAGAGATGAGCAGATCAGAAAGATGCTTTGATTGAGGCCCATGTATCTTGTTCGAGTGGGACTGATTCCCCTATAACAGAGATCCTACTGATCCCCCATTCAAGCTCTGCCTTGGCGGTACCGCCACCCATTATCCTTGTGCAGTAAACCCATCCCCACAGACGAAGGCTGAGAGTGTCACAGGGTTGCGCCAGAGGGATTGTGACGATAATGGGTTCTGTGTCTATATCGTCATAATAGGATTGATTGATCATTCGTCGCCACAGCTCATCATCCCAGCTTGCTGCTGAAGCATCTATTGCCGTTGTGGTCTGAGAATAACCAGGGGAGGAGTAGTATCCATATCGGTGTCTGGTGTTCTCCACCACAAGGGTCAAGTTACTCCAACCCCACGGGACAGGAATAGGTGGAGATAGTAAAGTATCCCTCTCTTCAACCATAAAGCTCATGGGATCAAGGTAAACACTCATTTCCAGCTCAATACACTCTGCTTGCCAGGACCAGTATGAACCGGCAGTCCATCCGGGGTGGTATTCAGAGAATTCGCAGGTGTAGAGAGTATCGGATGATAACAGGAGTATAAGCAGTAACACTACTTCACTTCCCTCCTGGTCTGAGAAATATTCTGGCCGCTAATCTGTCCCTTATCTCTGAAGAAAGCATTTACTCATACATCTATCTGAACAACCCCTTGATGCTTCCCCAGGAGTTGTTCTCCAGGTCCATCAGGTTTGCTGAGGCTTCTCCCCCTATCCATGGTTCCCAGATGATGAAGTCATCACTCATGAATGAACGAGCCTCACCTGTGAAGTTCGGGCTGTTATCACCAAGGAGAGAGGGCCAACCTCCCGCAGACATTTCCAGGTTGACAAATCCCCAGAAAGGCTCTGATAGCTCAAAAGATGGGGTATAAATGATGCTCACTGGAGAGTAGTGTGTTGCGGTTAGTTGAGTCTTATCGTACTCGCATAAGGGGGCGCTTGTTCCACCAAGCCAGAGTTCAGCATAGAATTCGCTGGTATCCCAGGGATAATCCGGGTGGTGGTAGAACCAGAACTCCATACTTTCAACAATGCACCCCAACATAGGTCCGCCACAAAACTCATCAGGATCAAAGCAGGAACCTCGATACAGACCACCCCAGGTGAGCCAGTATGCTGTACCATCGTCGTAAACAAGCTCGTGGGGCGGTGGCGGTGGAATGGGTGGCCATGAGACAATACTCACGTGTGCTCGAATGAGATAATCGCAAACGCCAGGTACTGAGTCTGCCTGACTGTAGGAAGGAAACATCAGAAACATGCACATCAGAATAATAACACTGTATCCCATCTTCACCACCAATATATGAATTGCATGAACTGAAATGAATGACAATGGAAATCTAAATCCTAAGAAGGATTCAATTGACAACCCGCACAAGTGCCGGCAGTGTGGATAAGGCAGGCGCTTCTCAGTGCTTCTTGCCGGAGGAGCCCGGTGTTGTCAGTTCCAGGCCCTTGCTGCAGAGAGGGCATTCATCCGGTGACCAGCTTGCCGCCTTCACGCTGAGCAGGGATCTGTAGGGTATCCCGACATCGAGTTCACCTGCGGTGCGGTCGACTATGAGACCGACCTGGATAATTGTTGCGCCCAGTGCCTGCAGTGCTTCGGCGGACTCAACTATGCTGCCTCCCGTAGTGCAGACGTCCTCGACGAGCAGGACTCTCTTCCCCTCAATCGCGTCCCTGAAACCCGACCTTATGGTCATGGTCCCCTCAGCGCTCCTCTGGAGGAAGGCGAAGGGTCGATCCATATGAAGGGCGGTGCTGAAACCGAAGACGACCGCTCCGAATGCCGGTGCGCAGACTATATCTATCTGGTCAGCCAGATCTGCCATGACATCCGCCATCATCCTGCCTAGCTCATCGACCAGGTGCGGCTGTCTGACAATCCTGATCTTCTCGAAGTAGCGACTGCCATGTCTGCCGGAAGTGTACTTGAAGTGACCTTCCAGAAGTGCGTCGCATGACCTGAGTATTTCGAGAACTCTGTCTTCGCTCATCTGGTTAACCTCCGGGAAATGTGCTTGATGTACAGTTCGCTGTTAGGGTCGATATCGGGTCAGCGGGAGAACGAGAAGGGGTACTGGACCGTGAGAGCACCCTCGTCTGCATCCACGGCACCGAAGCGCCAAGTCTCGACGGCTGCTGCCAGCTCGAGGTCAAAAGCAGGATTGTAGGTGCTGGATTCGATGATGCTGACGGCGGAGACCCTGCCGCTGGGTTCAATGACCAGCTCGATGAGCACAGTGCCCGAGAGCATCGGGTCAGCTCGAAGGTGCTTGTTGTAGATGAAAGTAACGGTGCTGGTCTTGTCTTCGAGGACATTCATGATCTCTTCGGATGTTCTCGAACTGAATGAAGCGTCATCCGGCGGTGAATACGATTGGTCCTGCGTATCCAGGGCAACTTCGGAGAAGACCATTCTGTTGTGGTCTCCGGTCTCGATATCGATGTGACTGACAGTAGTCTGGAATATCGTCGGGTCTCTTACTATCTGAGTGGAACCCTGTTCTGCCTGTGATGCCCCTGATGTAAGGGGACCGATCTCACCGAGAGAAGACATTTCAACACCTCCGCCAAGCAGCTCCATCAGTTCCTCAGGCGACATGGTCGAGCTTGATCCGACTGCTGTGGTTTCCGGGAGCACCGTCTGGATATCGGTGACTGATGTCGAAATCTCTTCATCAATTTGAAGCTGGGTTCCGGCATCTGCCAGAGTAAAATCCTCCGGTTCTGGAAGCGTATCGGTAGAAACAGCTTCGATTGCGGTTCCGCTTCCGGAATCAGCCTGCATATCCGGGATGGTATCTGCAACGGCGATCTGGATGTCCTCAGGTACCGGCTGCATCTGGAAGGTGAGTGTGTATAGTTGGCCTGGCCGGGTTACACAGACATGTACCGCAGGTTCATACCCCTCAGCATGCAAAGTGAAAGTATATGTGTTGCCTCCGATAAGATTGTCCTGGATGTACGGGGTTGTTCCTACGTAATCATCTCCCATGAACACCAGAGCGCCTTCAGGCTCACCCTGGACCAGGACAGTGGCCATGCTCTCCTGCCGCACTTCATCAAGCAGGCTCATGAGGTTGGGATTCTCCCAGAGACCCAGTTCATAGTACGGATCGAGCATGAGGACCTGCAGGAAGGCATCTCTGCTCCTGGCGGTCTCGCCCATGCCGTAATAAGCGGCACCGAGTCGATGATAGGCGCGAAGCTGCTCGTCCAGAGAGAGATCTCCAGTGGCAAGAAGCTCCTCAAGGGCAGCTATGCTGCCGCCCATATCCCCCATCATATACAGCTCTATCGCTTCATCCACCGTGCTGACTGCTGTCAGCGCGACAGAGAGGATAAATGCAAGTATTGTCAACTTTTCCTCCTGGCAGGAAAATGAACCTCTACCCGTCCTTCGTCAACAGAGCCGCTTCGCGGCCTGCTTGACTTAATCGAGTTTCGGAACAATTGTCCGCTCCTGGTGTTAGTACATGCTGAATCGGAGGTATCTTCCATTATGAATAGAATTGCCAGACGAAAAATCAGAGCTTTGGCTGCAGTTTCAATGCTACTCGCCGCGGCACTGGCGGCCGGATGCTGGAATCCTTTCTCACCCGATACCGAGGAAGGAGAGGAACTTCAATACTACAATCCAGCCGATTCGGCATGGAAAGCATTGAAGAATCTTGAGTATGCTTATATCAGCAGGGATCTCGCCCATTACACGGCCTGTTTCCGCGAGGATTTCGAATTTCACCTGCTTGAAATCGACTGGGCCGATTACGATGGCGACCAGATAATCGATGAGTACTGGGGCAAGAGTCTCGAAGAGGAGTTCCACGAGACGATGTTCGCCCAGGTCTCCGCTATCGAACTGACCCTCACGGGAACGCAGGAGTCTCCCTGGAGTGGTGATTCAACTGGTATGTCTCTTGCGCTTCCACGCACATTCGATCTGAAGGTCTACACTGACGGAGCCCATACCACCGGTTACAGAGCCTCCGGCTCCTCCCTTTTCATCTGCCGCGAGGATTCCACAGGTGAGTGGTATGTCTGGCAGTGGTGGGACCAGTCAGACACTTAGCAGTGAGTCGCTCAACAGTCCTTGATCAGTGGGGAAAGATCCGGAAAGGATCTTTCCCTTTTGTTTTGCTTCTACTGCTGAACTGCCCAGTCCATGCGCAGCTCATCGATCATCAGGGGAATGCTGCTCCGGATGTATGGTGGATCATCTTCAACAATCGCGGCCCCGGGATAGAAGAGAGACTTGCTCTGAGAACCCTTGAACTCGAGGATTCTCCCTCCATCGACAGAAGGCGTCAGTCAGGCCTTTTCACAGCGACTCTGTTGGATCTGGAGCCATGGGCCGGATATACAGCTGCTGTTGAGCATATCACCGGTACCGGATCCATCCGCATCAGTTCGAGGTATCTCAATGCGGTGAGTGTCGAGATTTCTGAGGATCGAACAGGTGAACTCCTCGACCTGCCCTTTGTCACAGAGGTCAGACCGGTTGGTGTCAGCACCTTCCGAACACCTTCACTGACCTTGCTGGATGGACCCTCTCCGGGACTGACCGGATTTCAGCTCTCGCAGATCACACTCGACAGTCTTCATGCGAGAGGATGGATCGGTGAAGGGATAACAGTCGGTATACTCGATACCGGATTCCAGCTCGATATCGATGTGTTCATCGATGTGAATGTGATCGACCAGTACGATTTCATCAACGATGATCCCGACCCATCTCAGCAGGAGGGAGATCCTCCCGGACAGGCCGACCATGGAACCGCCGTACTTTCGGCGATCGGTGGCTACTGCCCTGATGTCTACATCGGTGGAGCGTTCGAGGCCGACTTCCTCCTGGCCAAGACGGAGGACATCTCGGATGAGTATGAGGCCGAGGAGGATTACTGGGTCGCAGGGCTCGAATGGGCAGAGGCTAATGGAGCGGACCTGGTCTCAAGTTCCCTGGGGTACATCGACTGGTATGGCTACGAGGATCTCGATGGAAACACAGCTGTTACCACTATTGCTGCCGATGCAGCTGCTTCGAGAGGAATGCCGGTATTCAATTCCATGGGTAACAGAGGACCTGGACCAGGGACTTTGAGCGCTCCAGCTGACGGTGATTCGGTGTTCTCGGTTGGTGCAGTTGATGCCCGGGGACTGGTTGCGACATTCTCCTCAAGAGGTCCGACTTATGATGGCAGGATCAAACCTTCGGCATGCGCATTGGGCGAAGGAGTCCTTCTCGCCAGCGCGTCCTCGGGATATTACTCCGGGAACGGAACTTCTTTCTCCACTCCGCTCTGTGCTTCAGTGGCGGCAGCGGTTGCCCAGGCACATCCGGAATGGAGCATGCTCGAAGTGATGTCAGTACTCGAAGCGACCTCCTGCAATGCCGGCGATCCGGACAATGACACGGGGCATGGGATACTCGACGCCTATTCAGCACTGCTATACGGTTCCGTAACAGGTGCGGTCAGATGGAGTCTGTCCGGAGAGCTGATCCCCGACTATCCGATCAGCGTATCGATAGGCGATACTGTTCTGACTGTTCTGACCAATTCAGTGGGATGGTTCGCTGTATGCCCGGATGAACTTGGCGCCTATACCGTCGGTCATGACGGCGGGCAGGGGACAGTAATCCCGGTATCAGGTGATCTTTCCCGGGACGGGGTCGAGATCACTGTCTATGTGGACGGCGATCCTGCACCCGATCCATCTAATGTTTACCCCAATCCCGCCACTGATGATGTATATGTAGGGTTCGATGTGCTCAACGGTCCCGTGGACGTGTCGATAAGGATATTCGATATCCTGGGTGGTCTCGTTCATTCGGAGACAAGATCCAATGTCGGAACAGGTTCATTCCGGGCTCCTCTACCCGGTCAGGCATTCTTCTGGGACGGCAAAGATGAGTCAGGAGACCTGGTGGCGACTGGATCGTACATGATTATCCTCGACGTTGGAGAGAGGGTGGATCTCCTGAGCGCCACCATCATCCGCTGATCCAGGGTTCAGAGAGGAGCCAATGGTAATCCGACTTGGTATCGTACTGCTCGTACTCGGTGTCCTCTGGATACTCGGGGCAATCAGCCTCGAAGATCTTCCATGGGATTCGCAGGAGTTCAGGATAAGCGGCGCAACCGTTGTCTGCTACCTCCTCTGGAGCGCATGGGAGTCGAAAACGAGGACAGGCGGGGGTGAATACAGTACTCCATATACCATTTTCTACATTGTTCTCCTTGTCAGCGCAGTGGACAGCTTCCTTCTCAGAATGACTACTTACGGAACTCCGTGGCCTCTGAGGTGGGCCGGTCTGATCCTCTTCGCAGCCGGATGTACGATCCGGGTACTGGCATTCAGGAACCGCTCCGTCAAGATGCTCCGCGCAGGCAGACTCATTCAGCTGGCAGGTCTGCCCGTGGCTCTCGGCAGCATAGCCGGTTCAGGAGTCGCCATTCTGGCAGGTGTGCCTTCATCGCTCCATGAAAACATTGAGCCCGTCGATGAGCCGGCGGACCCCGACCAAGGGGAAGAGTGAAGGTTCTCCTCCAGCGGGTTTCCAGAGCGTGCGTTCGGGCAGGCGGCGAGAAGTTATCGGAAATAGATCACGGACTGCTGCTTCTGGTCGGCTTCGGCAGGAATGATACACAGGATGATCTCGAGTGGATGCTCCGGAAGATCACGGGACTCAGGATATTTCCGGATGAGCAGGGCAGCATGAACAGGTCCGTATCCGACCTGGATGGAGCACTTCTCATTGTAAGCCAGTTCACTCTACATGCAGACTCCCGAAAAGGAAGACGACCAAGTTTTATCAGGGCGGCCCTGCCCGACAACGCGCGGATGCTGTACGACATATTCGAGGAACTCGCGCGAGGCACAGGGCTTCAGGTCGGTTCAGGGGAATTCGGAGCGATGATGGAGGTTGAACTGGTGAACTCAGGACCAGTCACTATCATGCTGGACTCCCCCTCCGAAAGCATGTCCTGATGAACTGCTGGCTTGATCTGAATGTTCTGCTCGTCCTTGCAAGCAGGTCCCCACGCCGAAGGCAGATACTGGACATGGCTGGCATTCGTTTCATTGCCGCCCCCTGCGACATCGACGAGAATGGGTTCCTTGGAACCCCCGAGGAGGTCGTTCAGCACTGGAGCCGGGAGAAAGCCGTTCATGCATCAGCATTATGGCCCGGACATCCTGTTCTCGGCGCAGACACGCTTGTATCCATTGACGACCGTCTTCTCGGTAAACCCGCCGACCCGGAGTCCGCAGTCAGCATGCTTTCATCCCTCTCCGGCAGATGGCATACCGTCTACGGCGGAGTCAGCGTTATATGGAGGGATAGAGGTATCGAGACTTCCTTTACAGAGGCTACACAGGTTCATTTCAGAGCTCTGTCAGGTAGTGAGATACGGGATTATGTGGCAACTGGCGAACCAATGGACAAAGCCGGCGCCTATGGTATTCAGGGCATCGGGTGCGCGATGGTCGACAGGATAGAGGGCTGCTATTTCAATGTGATGGGGCTTCCCATCGCGAGATTGATACGTGAGTTCAATTCTCTTTCCCTGAATGGAGGATGATATGCCCATGACGGCTTACTGCGGGCTTGACTGCGGGGAATACCCCTGTGATGAGCTTGAGCAGTTTTTTGGATTTGTCCCTTCTGCCAGAGAGACCCTTGACAGCCTTCGGGATAAGAGCTGACGATGGAACCGTGTAAAGTGAGGGGGGACGGCAGATGCCGCCCCCCATGCAATTCTCTGAAGGTGCTGTCTAGCGGACTACGGCAAGGGACCTGGTCACCGAGAGTCCGTCAGGCGTGATCATCCTCACGAAATAGAGTCCCGAAGAGTCTATGCCGAAGGCAGCGGTCTCTCCCGTCATCATCTCAGTGGAGGTAACCTGCCTTCCAGTGATATCGAATACAGAGATAAATGCGGGTGTCTGACCTGTGAATTCCACAGAGACAGAGAAATGACCGCTTGAGGGATTAGGCCCGATGGAAATAAGTGGCTCATCGAAGACTGGTGATCCACCCTCGATACCCGTTGGAAGGTCAATGAACTTATCGAAGTTAGCGTTCATGACTTCCTTATGGGATGAGCTGTACTCCTGAACCCAGGTAGCAAGATAGAGATGGTCGTTCACCCAGGCAGTAATATCGTAATCGGTCTCGAAGTACAGGGTATCCGGGTATGGACCGGTGAACTCGACTATCGGACCCGCCGGGCCGAAGAGGTTGTCACGGAATGCCTGCTCGAATACTGTGCCGCTCCAGTGACCGGTGCCTGTAACATCATTTTCGACGAGTATGCATAGGAGCCTGAGCTGATCCTGTGCCTGAAGGTCCTGTTCTGCAACCAGTCCGATACTGACTGTGCCGGTCTGGTCATTGCCGTTTCTGGCAACGAATATTTCCAGGTGACTCGGCTGGGCAAGCCTTTGAGTAATCCTGTTAGTGATGGCACTCGAGTCTGCGGATACGCCGATGCCATCTATCTTGATGGTCGGAACGCTGCTGATCCCGTAGAAGCCCTTCCTCGCGTTCTGCTCCGTAGGATTGGCCAGATAGATCGGATCCGAGCCCCCGGGCCAGTTTACATGAACGCGGACCACCGAAATATCTCCGGTTGCCAGACGCGCATCAACGATAGCATTCAGACCCGGTTCGAGTGTCCAGCAGGGTCCGCAGGTATGATTGGTGAAATCCTCCAGCAGAACGACCCGTTCTGCAGCGTAAGCACATAACGGGAGGATGAGCAGCAGGATGAGAACAGACTTCTTCATGGAAACATCTCCTTGAGTTTAGGACACCGGAACACATACTGAACATGTATGAATATGTATCTGTTAGCGACTCAGACACAACTATGCGAAAGTTGACAGGTTAGGCCAATTTCCCTATACAATCAACCGCTTGAGCGGAGAGATGTCCGAGTTGGCCGAAGGAGCACGGTTGGAAACCGTGTAGGGCGTGTATTCGTCCTCGAGGGTTCGAATCCCTCTCTCTCCGCCACGTTCTTCCGCCGCATGGTTGTCCGATGGATGACTCAATGCCGGCAGATGCCGGTATGTCTGGTTCGGCTGAGCTTCGGCGGGTACATTGCGATTCGGCTCCTTCAGCGGGGAGGAACACCGTGGCTGATACATTCACAAGCGAAACGTACAACACACTCTGTAATGATGCGGAAGGCTATCTACTGAGCGGAGCTTCCGAGCAGGCAAGGGAGCTTCTTCTGAAAGCCATCTCCCTCATCGGTACAAGACCGAGGGCGAGGAGCCTGCTTGCGGATACCTGCATGAGCATGGAACTCTGGCCCGAGGCCAGGGAGCAGCTGGAAATACTGATAACCCTTGAAGAGGGCAACATCAGGAATAATTTCCGACTTGGTCAGGTACTCGAAGAAGTCGGTGAGTACCAGCTGGCTGCTGACAACTACTCTGTTGTCATAAGCGTCTCACATGATCACCATGCGGCAAACGTTGCCATGAAGAGGATAGAATCGAGAATTCAGGAATCAGGCGTAAACCTTGCTGATTTATTCACTTCACCTGCTGCTGAGCAAGACAGTGGTGAAGTATCAGCATCAGGAGAAGAGAGTTCTCTGAACTCTCATTCGGACATCAATGAGGGGGGAGTGCAGGTGTTGCCAGATATTCCATCCGACGAAGTATTTGCAGAGGCTGACGATGATGAAGAGAGCTCCATAGACAAACTTCTGGAGAACATTGGCATGGATGGTTCTACCAGCAAGGATGACAAGTCGGACGATATGTCGAGGCTTCTGGAGAACATCGGTATCTCCAATACACCTGTAAGCGCTGATCTGGAGGCGCTATTCGCATCAAACACCGAGCCTGCTGTCAAGGATACCGATGTAGAGGAATCCAGCGGGGAAGAAGTGCCGGCGGGTCTAGAGAGCATCTTCGCCCAGACTCCTGCATCCGATGAGACAGGCAGTGCTAAGACTCCCAGTCTTGATGAGATATTCGGCAGCGTATCTCCTTCACCAGATCTGCTGGAAGAGACAGAGAAAGAGCCTTCTGAAAACGAAGAATCATATGTGACAGCAGAGGATGTGCTTGAGGAGCCCCCGCCCCTGGTCGTCTCCGAGACTGAGGAGGAGTTAGCAGCAGAGACCGGTGAAGCTGCTGAGACAGATATCCTCGATTCAACTCCTGCAACAGGTGGGGTTCTCGCCGATGTATTTGGTGCTGCAGCACCGGAACCAGAGACTCTTGAGGAGCCAGAGGTCGAGACTGAACCCGAGACACCCGAGGAGCCTGAGGCCGAGACGGAGCCAGAGACTCTTGAGGAGCCAGAGGCCGAGACGGAGCCGGAGACTCTTGAGGAGCCAGAGGTCGAGACTGAACCCGAGCCCATCGAAGAACCTGAGGCCGAGACGGAGCCCGAGACCATCGAGGAGCCTGAGGCGGTTGGATTCCCGACCGAAACTGATTCATCCGTATTCGGATCGATGGACACACTGGAGGCGATATTCAACGCTGCTGCAACTGTGCCTTTTGCAAGGCTGGACGAGCAGACCGAAGAACCGCCTGCAAATGAAGAGGAATCCGTACAGGTCGAGGAGTTTACTGAGGAGCCGCTCGTCACTGAAGCGCCCCAGGTCCTGGAAGAGCCGCTTGTCACAGAGCCACCAGTCTCCGGGGAAGCAGAGGCTCCTGAGTCAGTTGAGGAGCCAGCGGCTGAGGAGGAGAAGGCGATCCTTGAAGAGCCTTCTGACCTGGTTACCGGTCCAGAGACTCTGGAGGTCGTATTTGGCGAGAGCACTGACGAAGTTGAGGAGAAGCCTGCATCTTCAGATGATACCGCTCCCGAAGAGGAACCTGATGCAGAAGAGAGTGCAGCAGTAGACTCAGTGGAGGAGGAACCGGCCGAAGAGGCTGCTGAGAGTGAGATCGCATCCGAGGAAATGGATGAACCTCTCCAGATAGTTCAGATATCAGCTGATGAAGCGGAGCCTGCGGACTACTTCGTGGAACCATGGTCAGAGGAGACCGGCATGGTCTCCGTGACACTGTTCAGCGGAGAGGTCATCGTTCTTTCGAGTGTCCTTGCTGCATTTGAAACATCTCTCCTCCCGCAGCCCCGTGAGGGTGGGATAACTCTCATTTCCGGTGAGGGAACAATGATGCTGAACTGCGGTCCTGCCGAACCCCTCATGCTTGATTCCGAGCAGGGAATGACTGTGAGGCAGGCACTGCTGGCTCTTGTCCCTGATGGCCTCGAGACCGAACCTCTTGCAGAGGGTCCTGCAGTAATGGAGAAGCTCATCGCCCCCTCTGGTAAAAAGCTGATCTTCCTTACGCCGGTCTGCGCAAAGAAGCTTGTCATTGAGAGTGGGACCGAACTCCAGGTCAGAGAAGCCTCGATAGCCGCTGCTACGCCCTCGGTAACCTTTTCTACCGAACTTTCGCTGGAGGGCTATGTGATGATCGGTGGTCAGGGCAGGCTCTACATAATGGAGTAAGCTTGATGAGTTTGGTCCGATTTGACATCTTCGGGCCCTGGTCAGGCACATGACACTATCAAAGGTGGGGATGTAGCTCAGTTGGAAGAGCGCTGCCTTCGCAAGGCAGAGGTCGGCGGTTCGATCCCGCTCATCTCCACCAGTAATTCATATATCATCATCAGCTGTTCGGAAACCCCTGTATGAAGGGGCTTTCACGCAATCCAGGTCCAGTGAAGACCGGAGGCTCTTCAGCTGAGTTCGCCTGGGTGAATCAGTCTGGCAGGATACCCTCCCGCACATCCTCGTTCGCTGACGGCTTCAGGGGCAAGGCACCCTATGCCGCAGTTGCCGTGGTTGCCGAATGCTCCATAGAGGATTCCGGATGTGCCAGGTCAGCGGTAGCCCAGGTCCGGGATGCCTTCGCTGAGGGAGTTGCCTACGGGGTTGATGAAGTGCTTGCAGACGCCTTTGACCGACTCCGCGAGAGCTGGATCGGGACCGGTCATGAGCAATGCTCCATCGCGGCTGTCGCAGTTCTCGGGAGAGAGGCATGGATAGCCAGCGCCGGCTCATGCCATGCGTTCATGGCGGATCCGGGTTCTGAGGGTTCCATCGATCTTGAGTCCGATACACCCCGCAACGGGGTAACCTCAGTCAGGAAAGTGGTCCTCAGGGAGGGGCAGTCCATTGTACTTGTCACTCACAATCTCAGGAAACTGATGGGCTCGTCAGCAGCGGCAAAATACACTACGGGCTGTTCTGATCCGCTGGGCAACTGCCTGAAAACCATGGTGGCCGAGACCAGGATCCGATTCAGGAAGACCGGAGGTTCGGTGGCGGCCATGAGGTTCAGCCGGGAGCCATCATCTCTTCTTCCCAGTAAACCACTGCTTCTCGGTGGAGCTGCAGTTCTGTTCCTTATTCTCGCTGTGCTGATCCTGCCGGGTCTGTTCAGGGGAAGCGGCACTGTCCCTGATCCAGCCGGGTCTGCATCGCTTCCGGTGGAGCCTGTCATAGTAATGCCGCTTGAAACTGATACTGCAGAAACTGTCCCGATCGAGGAACCAGTCCCTGATCCTGTCAGCGCACTTCTAATCGCCGAGTCAGCTTCCGGACTGGACAGTCTGCCCAGTCTCTCCCTGACCCTTGCCGGAGCAGAACCGGATCCGCGATGGGAGAACGCGGCAAGAGGGATCTACTACATCGCTGATCATGCACGGGCCGATTCGATGGCGAGACAGATCAATGCGCTGACCACCGGGGAGGACTTTCCCCTCGTGGCGGTGACTTCAGTGGTGACCGTGAGACAGGGGGGGATATCCGCCTTTGCAGATTGGCTCCGAGCCCTCGACCCGGAAGAGGCAGGTACTACTGCGGTGATAGTCGAGACTTCTTCTAGCGTCGCGGGGGGGGCTGACTGGATTGAGGACTTCGCTCTCTTCGCCAACGGCGACAGGACCAGACAGGATCTCCCCAGCTCGTATACGGGCACCCCTGCGATGGGAGTTCCGGCCTCCGTAGACAGCTCCGGCTACTCGATGATTATCGTTCCGTGAGCCCTGGCATAGGGTAAATCTTCCAGGAATTTGCCTGCATGCCCCCTATTTCATATGCAAGCATACCTCCCAGCTTGCCCTTCTCCATCTACTTGGCTATACTGTCACTGTTAGGTACATAGATAGCCAATAAACCCATCAGGAGGGGGGTATGATGTCCTGTAGAGCATGTTCAGCAGCCTTAATAATAGTTTCTCTTCTTATCACCATACCCGCCTCAGGCAAGTGGCTGGAGTTCGGAGCGGGATGCCCAAAAAACTCAGAACCTCTAACATTCCATAACATCACGCTGGACGACCTGATCAGCTTCGATATGGAGTTGCAGGGATTGCTCAGGGATGTGGTCAAACATGACCATGCTAAATACTATCGGTTCAATCGATCTCCGGGAACTGTGCCTATGGGTGAAGTCGGCTTCCCGGAGGTGCCGGTGGTTACCTGCTTTGTAATAGTACCCGATGGATCGGACCTGGATCTCACATATGCCGCTAACTGCATGGAGACCATTGGATGCCTTCCTGTCTATCCTGCCCCTCTGGACAGTCTCGTGGAAGACAGCACAAGCACACCCTACATCGGTGAATTCTTCAGGAAGGACTCGGCTGCATATATATCGGACGAATGGTATCCCTCGGAGCTTGCCGAGACAACCGGGGAGTTCATGCTCAGGGACCAGCGTGTGGCTATCGTGAATGTCTATCCAGTTCAGTACCTTGCTTCGGAAGACAGCCTGAGGGTCTGGAGCGATATTGAACTCTCCATCAATTTCGAGGGACTGGATCCGGTATGGAATGAAGACGGCCTGGGTTATTACGACCGCCTCATTGGAGACAGGCTGCTTGGATACAGGCCGGATTACGAACCGATCGATTCCCATGATCCCATAGTGTACAGGCATACCGACTTTTCTTCTGAGCCACCCATTGATCCGGATTACGTGATTGTTGTTGCCGATGGTCTGGATGATGCAATTCCGGGGTTCGGTACTCTGCAGGACTTTGCCGAATACAGGATGAATCTGAACGGTTTAGATGTCCTCATAGTCAACCTCAATGACATCTATTATGAGTACTTGACCTCGGAGCCCTGGCCGACTCCGGACATGATCCGAGACTACATGGAAGACCTCTGGGATTGGACCACCCCAGGGACCAGACCGACGTACCTGCTACTCATCGGGGATCATGAGGATCCCTCCTTCACATCCTGGGATCCGTGGTTCCTGCCGGCTTACGAGTTCGAGTATTTTTCCTCGACAGATCTCACCGCCAACGACAGCTGGTATTCTTACATCCATGAAGATCGAGACATCTCCGTCTCCGTGCCTGACATGATAGTCGGGCGTCTTTCGGCAAGAGATGTGGATGAGCTTGAGGACATGCTTGATCTTATCCAGACATTTGAAGAAGCGGAAGTATCCCCCTATCCGGAGTACCTCCAATACAGGAGATATCTAACGAGGTTGTCCGGTCGTGATGATGATTATAGCTACGATCGCTGGAATCCTTCTAAGGCTTGGGCAAAAGACCTGTCTGACTGGCTGGGATACACATTCAACGATTATTACTGCGGGGATGGAGATCCCAATACATCGGATGATGGAAGCAGACTGAGCAGCAGGCAATGGATCGAGGCATGTACGGATGAATTCGAGCGGGGTTCCCAGGTTATCTTCTATACGGACCATGGTGGTGTGCACTATTTCGAATGTGCGATGGATTTAGACCTGGGTTCCTATGCGGGGAGACCCGACTCGACTTTCGATGACTTGGATGTCAGAGATCTCAGCCCAGTAGGGAATCAGGATCATGCTCATCCTTTCGTTATGCTTCTCAGCTGTAGCCAGAACACTTTCAACTGGACAAGCCATCAGCAGTACAGCGCTTGGCCGCACTGGGGTTATTACAACGATGACCCGGAATATCCGCTATACGATTTCGGAGTTGACTGCTTCGCAGAGGAACTGATGAAGAATACTGAGGGAGGAGCCATTGGAGTATTTGGAGGTAGTTGGGCGACTGCAATCGCATTCTATAAGCAGAAGGAGAACATGCTCCAGGCTCTTCTTTCATGGGGAGATACTCGCATTGGTGATGCCATGCAGTCGTCCAGACTGGCTTCACTGGATGAGTACGTTATGCCGGGTGGAGTATGGCGGCCAGACCTTGGAGCCTACAACCTCCTTGGTGATCCCGCAGTGGACATTGGTGACAGGATGAAGTTTCGAGACTGTTGCGACCTTATCATTTCACCTGAGGATCTGGAGGTGAATAGGTATCCGACCATGAGTATTGATGCTCAGGGTGAGATGGTGTTTAAGGTCGTTGTCAGGAATGCCGGCTGGCTGGATGCAGGAAGTTTCGATGTAACTCTGGAAATAGAAGATGACAGTCACAATCAGGAGATCCTCATCGCTGAGTGTGATGGTCTGGATGCAGGTGAGGAGACTACTCTCAAGTTTGTCTGGGATTCTCATATCTGGTTCGATCCTCCCGGGACACTGTTCCTCTCTGCAAGTGCTGCTGATCCGGGACATCTCACTCCTGACTCCTGGATGCCGAACAATTCGGCAAGAACTCAAGTATATGTAGCTGACTTTTATCCGAATGATGGGACTTGGCCCTGCCAGACACAATGGTCCTCTATCGTACCTCCAATCCTCTGTGATTTCGATGGAGACCCCGATGATGATCTGAAGATCATTGTCACTTTCGGCACAATGATCCAGGCTTATAGGCACGACTTACCGGGAGAGCCCGTATGGCAGTCGGACCGGTGTGAGACTCACCTCACTTCAGGTCTGGGAATTGTGCATCCTTCGATACCTGTCGCTGGCAATGTTGCGGGTGACGATGGGGTGGAGATAATCGTTGATGGAGCCGATGCGCTTATGATTTTCGATTCAAGTTCTGAAGAGCCTATCTATTCATATACTCATCCTGGTGAGAACGGATGGTCGAGTATTCACACTATCGCTTTAGCTGACTTTGAAGACGAGAATGGTATCGAGCAGAGGGACGAGATCGTACTCGTACGAGGTAATGAATTGTATGTCTTTGATATTGTAGGTAATGCACTTGTTCAAATCAGGACGGAGACTCTACCAAACACTACGGGAGCTTTCTTAGTGTCCGCATGGCCTGTTATTGCTGATGTCAACGGGATTGGGTCTCCTGAAATAGTGATTGCGGCATCTTGGTCGATATTCTCCACTCCACGAATTTCAGGATGCTTTGTCTTTGATTATGACCTGGAGGAGAATTTCTTCGAATACACCATCTGGGAAGAGTCCCCCTGGAATCCAATCCATTCCATTGGAGACCTGCCAACAGAGCAGACCATTGCCCTACCACGCGGGTTCTCAACCTTAACACCCTTACACAACCCCGCATTCCTGCTGGAAGCAGATGACCTCAGCTTGATTGCTGAATGCGATCCAAACAGTAATACCGAGTACAATTCGGATTACGTTAACTGCTCCATCATGGCTGACTGCGTTGCGCCCTGGGGGCAGGCAGACCGCATCATAGCCAATGCCGAAAACCAGTGCTTTGTATGGGATAAAGATGGAGACCATGAAGAGAACTTTCCTACGAATACAAAGATCTTGTTGGTGTTGCTCCCCCACCGTTCCCCGCACTTGGTGATCTTGATCATGATGGAGCTGAGCACAGAATCGCTGATGTGATCTCCGCAACCAGGGAGGGGACCATAT
>Ga0190293_1000061_pt1 | contig 38507 bp, 30 predicted proteins | sample 48693001_MG_FD_161671 | JGI IMG/M metagenome (GOLD analysis project Ga0190293, IMG submission 161671) | Hydrothermal vent microbial mat bacterial communities from Southern Trench, Guaymas Basin, Mexico - 4869-30-0-1_MG | ecosystem: Environmental > Aquatic > Marine > Hydrothermal vents >...
TCCTGTCCTGGTAGTACAAGGTCCACTCGGCCCTTTTCATCGTGTAGCGCAATCGAGCAACAGGCATCCTGGTCCACTCCGAACCGAACTCGAGATCCCACGGCGGACGGCACTCGAGGATTGTGGCAGTACGAGAATCGACGTCGAGTTCGTAACGGATCTTGCTACGTGCGTGGCCCGGTATCTCGCTGTTCTTGTGGCTCACCCATTTGCGAATACGGAAGATGTCACTCTCAGGAAGCATCGCTCACCCCTCTCTGAGCCAAGGGTAAGACAGGCGGGGAAGACAGGATCCACAACGGCGTTCGGTCTACGGACTCAGAGCCATCCGACGATCGCTGCCGGGCGAGCAGCCGCTCCCACCGTTGGCGCAGGGGTATTGAAATGCCACCGTCGATGTGACACATTCGGTGGTATGTCGAACGCTGAACCCGCCCGCCACGCATTGTATGCTGAGCTTGAACACGTTCTCGGAGTCAAGCATGCAGAGACACTGATGACTCATCTGCCCCAGCACACATCAGAGAGTGCCGCCACCAAGGATGACATTGCGCTCCTTGGCCTGCGGTTCGACCGCATGGAAGACCGGTTCGACCGCATGGAAGACCGGATGGACAAGATGCAGCGCAACTTTCTCACGGTCTCGTTCGGCACATTGACCGTGATGACCGCGATCTTCGCGTTCATCACCCGCATCTAAGGGGCCGCGCGGATAAGGGCTGGTGACTGTGAAGTCACGGTTCTCAGAGCCCCCTCTGTCTCGTGCCTCGACATCTCCCCCGCCAGGGCCCGGTGGAGAGGAAGACATACTTCCCTCCCTATCCGCTAGTCATCTAAGGCCGACCAATCCGAATGGAATCCCGTACTGATCGAGGAGCTCCACGCCGTCCTCGACCACAGCCTCACCGAGCTGGAGTCCTCCTAGCCGGCCCCAAGAAGAAATCCTCCAGAAAGGTGTGAGATTCCTGGGTCACGAGCGTCTCACCTGTGAAGCAAGCGCACACCACGCACAAGGAGCCACTCATGATCCGCACCACCATCACCACCCTCACATTGACAGCGATCACGATGATCGCCCTCGCCACCGCATCACCGGCACTCGCCGCATCATCATCAAACGAACTGGCCAGCATCGTCGAACCCGTCGACAGCACATGTGTGATCGACACGGAACTCGGGACTCTCCCCTGTCCCGATCGCGACTGGTCCCTCGGCGGCCTCTCCGACACGGGCACGACTGGGACCGACCGGAATGAAGCGGCGCAACCCACGACCTCCACGGTTCTGAGAGCCGGACACGTACTCGCACAGACGGGCGCTACATCGTCGACCACGGTGGGCGACTCCTTCATAGAGGAGGCTCGTATCCGAAGCGGACGTCCAGACGACACCATCGGCGAAGACGTCGACCGGATCATGGATACGGCAACCCGGGGGGTGTCCATCCTTTCGCTCGATCACATGATGATCGGTCTCGCCGTCGTATTGGGATTGATCGGCGTCTCCGGAGTCACGACCGTCGTCCTCGTTGCTTTCGTACTGGGACGCAAGAATCGTTGAACGGGACCTAGAGCTGAGCAGGGATCGCGGCACTCAAGGACTGCGGTCCCTGCTCAGCCGCGTTCAGCGAGTCTCGCTGGGAAGCCGCCCTTTGCGATGGGACCCCACCGATCGATGGTCATACGGATCAGGCACTTTCCCTGCGCAGCCATTGCGTCGCGGTACTCGTCCCACTCCGGGTGTTCTCCTGAGATCACCCGGAAATACTCGACAAGGGGTTCAACGGCGTCTGGTAGGTCGATCACCTCGGCGATCCCGTCCACCTGTACCCACTCTCCCGCAAAATCATCCGACATGACCACCATCGATGCCCGCGGGTTGCGACGGACGTTGTGCACCTTGGCCCTCTCGGGATAGCTGGACACAACAATGCGCCCCGACGTATCAAGCCCCATCGTCACAAGCGAAGCCTGCGGGCTGCCATCACGGCGTGTCGTGAGCAGAATGCCCTGGTGACGTGGCCGGATGAAATCTTCGAGCTCGGTCCGCTCCACGACCCTGTTCGTTGCGATGTTCGCCATGATCGTTCTCCCTGGCCCTCCGGTAGTCACTCTCGCCCATGTTCGCACATGGGGAACACCAACGAGATCGGTCTGTGCTAGACCACCAACACCACGGCAACACCCCACAGCGCCAGAACCACTCCACCGACTCGTGAGACGGCGACTCCCCTGGGAGCCACCTTCTCCACAAGGACGAACATGGCGAGCACGGCGACCCAGGCGAGGTTCATCACACCGAGCACGAACAACAGGAGCATCAGTGACCAGCAACATCCCAAGCACAGCCTGCCGTGGTGCAGCCCCATACGCAACGCTCCCGATCTTCCTTCCTGCCAGGATGTCATCAGAAACCCCATCGGCGTGCGGCACGCCCCGAGACTGCCGAGCTTCCCCGGTGAGAACTGCACGATGCCGGCTCCGATGAGTAACGCCCCAGCGAACCAACTCTGCGTCACAACACCCATTCCATCGACGAGGGCCACGGTTGCGAGCAACCACTGAAGCATGGTCGCACCCACCGCAAACACCACCCAGACCACGACGTACCCCGTGACGAACAGGGGCGTGGAACCGCCCCTGTCATCACTCGTCCCCCCGTCAAGACTGTCGTAGGTGAGCACCATCGGGATCGCCGACGGCAACATCATCGCTGCCATCATCACAGCCCACATCACAGCCATCAGCGCTGCCTGGGCCACAGACCAGGCGGGTGTCATCGGCATTGCGAGCACAGACGACATGTCCCCTGAGCGGGTCGCCAGGAACGCCAGATACATCCACGACAATGCCGTGAACCCGATCAGCCCCGCGACAACTGAGAATCTGGCGCGACCAACGGCGACCGCTGCGGTCGTCATGCCGCGTATTCGAAGGGTGAGTAGAGACCGTTCTTCTCAGCCATCTCCCACTGCATGCCATGGTCGTCGTAGGTGAACTTCTCTGAATGCGCCACTGCAGCAGGGAAACCCGGCGAGATAGCCAACGGATGGCCCTCAACAGTGATCGCACCATCGCCCTGCCCTGTGGCTCCGACTATCACAGCCTCAGCGACTCCGGCGATCGTCATCGATGTCTTCTTGCCTGTCGTTTCGAACCTGATCGTTGCTGGCCCCGCACCGAGGACCGTTCCGATGAAGCTCGCCAAACGCGCTGGATGTCCCCCGGCCTGGCCTGAGAAGATCGCACCCAGTGCGTTCATCTGATCCTCGGTCGCCCTGTCGTCGAAGTACAGCGCCGCCTGCCACTTCACTTCCATCATGTGTCCTGGCGACAGGACCGCCAACGCGACGTTCAAGCCGTCGAGTTTCGTTCCTTCGAAGTCGCCGCTATCGATGTGCCATCCGACAAGCACCGTACAGTCGTCCTCAGTTGGTGGACTCAGAAAGATGCACGGACATGCTGCCTCGCAGTTGCACGTCTCGAAATACTGTCCCTTGACGTTCCAGGTCATGTTGCTCTCCTTGTTCGACCCATCCTTACGTCACCACAGTGCCACTGCGACTTAAAGGGCATGTCAAGGAGCGTTCAATCGAATGTCAACACGTTCTACGAACCTGAATGGTCGAGGAGTCAGAACGTTGGCTCAACTCGAGATTTCGACGGGTTCGTGGTCCAACGCCTTGTCGATCGCATCGAGGCTGACCGTCACCAGATCGGGCACAGACATGATGGATCCTCTGACCGTCAACCGCCTGAACTGTGCCTCACCCAACGCAGACACGATGGCTTCCATCACTCGACGATGAGGGTGAGCGAGCGTCGAGTCCTTTTCGGCGATGAGTGCTCCAGCGAGGACCGCAGCCTCGTTGTGGAGTCCAACATCGGCAAGGGCGCGGGTCATATAACGCCACGTATGGCGCAGCTGCGTATCGTCTGCGGCGCGGTACCAATGGTCCACCGCCCACGCGAAATCCCTGAATCCCTGTTCAGCATCGCCGTGGGAAGTCCTGATCGATGCGAGCTCCATCCGGGCGATACCGCCGAACCAGTCGTTGCCGACCGAGTCTGCCATCCTCACGGCCTCCTCGAACATCGCTGCGGCCTCCTCGGGCTTGAGGTGCTTGACGGCGAGACCGTTGGCATACAGAGAGAACGCCAGCGACGTCGGATTGCCCGTCTTCCTGGCGCCAGAGAGGGCCCTGGTTGCGGCAGCTGACGCATTGTCAGTTCGTCCGAGTACCGCTTCGGTCACAGCAACGTAGTAGGTTGCCCACACCTCCCTGGCGAGATCTCCACGCTCTCGAGCTGTCTCAGCAACTGCGGAGTAGTGAGTCAAGGCTGTTGCGGTATCGCCACGGTAGAGAGCGATGTCAGCGAGCACGTCCTCGGGATACGCACACATCGATGGGATGCGTCCCTCGGCCTGGGCAGCGTCGCTCGCGAACAAGACAGCATCTTTGAAGTGGCTCTCCATCCATGCTCCCCTTGCCACTGCTCCCGACACAGCCCTCCAACGAGCGTCATCGCGTGATAGACGATTCCACACCCACCGTGACCAGGCAACGAGTTCATAGTGCGACCTCCAGTAGAAGCTGTCGGGAAGCGACACCACGATCCTGGATGCCGATTCCAGGTCACCGGTCTCGGCAGCCCATCGGAACGCACCCCGAAGATTGTCGTGGGCTGCTGACAGTTCGATGATCGCTTCGCCCTCCTGGGCTGTAAGCAGTCTTGCTGCTTCGCATTCCGCGAGACCGGCGAAGTGTGTGGCATGGCGAGCACGCACACTGTGATCGTTTTCGCCGAGGCGATCGAGAGCGAAGCGGCGAATCGTCTCGAGCAGCCGGTACCTGGTTCTGGTTCCCGTCGTCTCTGCCATGACCAAAGACTGATCGACAAGCTCCAAGAGTTGCCGTCTCACCGCTTCGGATGACTCCTCGTCGCGATCGCACACCGCGAGCACGTCTTCGAACAGGAAACGCCCCAACATCACCCCGAGCCTCGCAAGCAATGCGCGCGAATGGGTGGACAGAAGTTCGTAGGACCATCCGACCGTCGCGCCGAGCGTCGCGTGGCGCGATTCGTCTGATGCCTCTGAACGTGACAGCGGCAGCCTCGATCCGAGCGTTGCAACGATCTCGGCAGGTGTCATCGAACCGAGTCGCGATGCCGCGATCTCGAGGGCGAGTGGGAGCCCATCGAGACCCTGACACAACTCCACGACATCACCTGCGTTGCTATCGGTCAGTTCGAATGTGCTCGGTGCCCGTTGAAGCAGAAGTTCGATGGCTGGCCACGAGAGGAGTTCATCGATGGACGCGCCCGATCTGGCGGGAACGGCGAGAGATGGAGTCTGCCAGTCGAACTCCCCGTCGACACGGAGCGAGGACCTACTCGTCGCAATCACCGTGAGCTGAGGGCAGCCGCGCACGAGATCCTCGAGGGCATCGGCCACTGTGTCCGACACGTGTTCGCAGTTGTCGACGATGAGTGCGGTTGACCGGGGAGCGAGGTACTCGATCATGCTGGCGAGCGGGCCAGCATCTGGTTGAGGCTGCACACCCACGCTCGACGCAAGCACCGAGTGGACCCCTGATTCATCAGGCAGTGCCGATAGGTCCGCAAAGAACACGGAGCGTCCGCCCTCTTCGAGGATTCGTCTCCCGACCTCCATGGCGAGACGGGTCTTTCCAACACCACCGGGACCGGTCAGCGTCAGCAATCGCACCTGTGCAGAACGTTCCATCAGGTCTTCCATTTCGCGACTGCGCCCAACCAGCTCAGATGTGGGAGCGGGAAATACTCCGGACGGATCGTCGTCACCATCTGTAACCTCATGCAGAAGGATCTGCTCCTCGAGGTTCCTCAACTCTGGCCCCGGTTCCACGCCGAGTTCCTCCACCAGCGTGTTGCGCAGACGCCGGTACACAGCCAGGGCATCGGCCTGACGACCTGATCCGTACAGGGCCCGCATGAGGATCCCGTTGAGCCTTTCGTCGAGGGGAGCATCAGCTATCAACCCTTCGATCTGTGCGATGACACTTTCGGGTTCGCCATCTGCGATCGTCGCCTCCGCCCACCGGGCAATCGCATTGACGCGTTGACTGTCAAGGATCGATGCTTCGTCGGGTACCCAGGGCCGATCCACGTCCGCAAGGACGCGACCTCGCCACAGGGCTAGCGCCGCTGCCAGGGACGAAGCAACGTCGTGGGCATCGTCGACGTGAGTGGAGTCGGCGACACGATGCCGGAAGACGTCGATGTCGGTTTCGAGTGTCACCATCGTGAATACGTACGTCCCATGCTCGCCGCGTATCTCCACGGCCGGCCCCAGCATCCGTCGCAGATTCGAAACGTACGTACGGAGTGATCGCACAGCCCCGTCTGGAGGGTCTTGACTCCAAACCGCACCAACGATCGTCGAGAGCGTTGTCGGCTGGCCATCGCGAAGCGCAAGATACGCAAGCAATGCGCGCTGATTCGGGCCCCCGAGATCAACCCGACTGCCGTCGATGATGAGCTCGAGCGGACCTAGAAGCTTCAGTACGTTCTCGCCCATTGAGTCCACACGCTGACACTACGCGGCGAAAACCCACATTGTGAGCCATCAGCGTGATTCCTCCCCAGCACCTCCACTCGACCGCAGGAGTCCACGTCTGGTGCACGGTGTATCGTGCGGGTCACGATGGCAGATCCGAAGTTCCTCCGTTTCGACACGCTAAGCCTCCACGCAGGCCATGAGCCAGACAGCGATCATCACGCACGCGCCGTGCCGATCTACCAGACAACGTCATACGTCTTCGAGGATGTCGATCAGGCCGCTGGGTTGTTCAACCTTGAGCGCCAGGGCCACATCTACTCGCGGATCTCGAACCCAACCGTTGCGGCCTTCGAGGAACGGGTCGCAGCATTGGAAGGCGGCGTCGGGGCCGTCGCCACCGCCTCAGGCCAGGCGGCCGTGTTCCTCGCCATCCCCACCCTCATGGGAACCGGAGCACACATCGTCTCTTCAGGGTCGCTCTACGGAGGCACCCACAACCTCTTCGCCAACACCCTTCCACGCGTTGCAGGCATCACGACCACGTTCGTTGACCCTCGCGATCCTGATGCCTTCGCCGCGGCGATTCGCCCTGAGACGCGTCTCGTGTATGGGGAGACCCTCGGCAACCCTGGGCTCGAAGTCCTCAACGTCCCTGCGGTGGCTGACGTTGCCCATGCTGCCGGGCTGCCACTCATGATCGACAACACGTTCGCCACGCCCTACTTGTTCCGGCCGTTCGACCACGGTGCAGACATCGTCATGCACTCAGCCACCAAATTCATTGGGGGTCACGGCGTTGCTGTTGGCGGGGTACTCGTCGACGGGGGGACCTTCGACTGGCACACCTCAGGCAAGTTCCCGACGCTCACCGCGCCGTACGACTCGTACCACGGTCTCGAGTTCGCTGACGAGTTCGGCACCCAGGCGTTCCTGATGCGAGCACGTGTGGAGGGGCTGCGGGACTTCGGTGCCGCAATGGCCCCCCAGACCGCCTTCTACCTCCTCCAGGGACTCGAAACCCTGCCCGTGCGGATGGCTCGCCACGTCGACAACACCCGCAAGATAGTCGCGTTCCTCGACGAAGCACCCGAGGTCTCCTGGGTGGTGTACCCGGAACTCGATAGCCACCCTGACCACAACCTCGCAGCCGAACTCCTCCCGAAGGGGTCCGGTGCGATCTTCCCGTTCGGCATCCGTGGCGGACGGGATGCTGGACGGCGCTTCATCGAGCGTCTCGGAGTGTTCTCACATCTCGCGAACGTTGGCGATGCCAAGTCTCTCGTCATCCACCCTGCCTCAACAACGCACGCAACGATGAGCAGCGAAGAACTCGATGCCGCAGGAGTTGGAGAGGATCTCGTGCGCCTCTCGATCGGTCTCGAAGATCCTGACGACCTCATTGCGGACCTTGCCCAGGCACTCCGGGCATCCCAGCGGAGCTGAACATGGACATCATCCTCGCCGGCATCAAAGTTCACGCATCAACTGGCGGGAAGCCCTTCGATGCCACACAGCCAACCGTCGTGCTTCTCCACGGCGCAGGCATGGACCACACCGTCTGGCAATTCCAGTCGAGGGCGTTTGCGTACCGCGGGTACAGCGTGTTATCTCTCGATCTGCCAGGGCACGGCCGCTCCGACGGCCCAGCGCCGACGACCATTGCTGGGTACGCCGATGTCGTCGCCGAACTGCTCACCAAGATCGGCATCGACCACGCACACATCGTCGGTCATTCCATGGGTGCGTTCATCGGTATCGAACTCGCAGCCAGGCACCGCGACATGGTCCAGTCGCTCACACTCATCGGGGTCTCAGAGCGCATGCCGGTGCACCCCGACCTCCTCGAGGCAGCAGAAGCGGACGATCACCTCGCCTTCGACCTCGTGGCGTCGTGGAGCCACACACGCACCGCTCACACCGGCGGCCACCCGACACCGGGGCTGTGGATGATGGGGTCGACGGTTCGGCTGCTGGAACGTTCCAGGCCAGGAGTGCTCCACAACGACCTTGCGGCATGCAATGCATACGACAGTGCGCTCGACCGAGCCGGAGAGATCACTGCACCGACGCTCATCCTCATGGGCGAACACGACCTCATGACGAGGCCGAAGGGCGCGGAGATCCTCGCCGCAGCGATACCGGATTCGACCACGTTCATCGTCCGTGGTGCGGGCCATATGGTGATGGTCGAACGCCCCGACCCTGTGATCGACGAACTCCTCGCCTTCTGGTAGCACGAGCATCGCTTCTGGTGCCTATTCGTGTCAGAGGCGCGAGATATGTTCGTTGTATGACAAGAGAACCAACCGTTGTTGCGGGTGAACTGATCGAAGACATCGAGGCGGCACTCGAACTGTTCGAGTTGGCGTTCGATGACTGCGGGTGCCTCGTCATGACTGCAAAGCTTCCGCCAAGGCTCAGTCAGTGCCTCAACAGAGCGCTCAAGACGATCATGGCCGAGATGGCTGCAGGCATGGACTCAGCGACGTTCAACGAACGGCACTTCGACCCGATGAACGAGCTGTTCGTGCGCATCGGTGAAACACGGGCTGGGCAGGATTGACCTGGTTCGATACACATCTGGAGCTTTCGCAATATCAGACCGAGGAGTCGTGTAGCGTCTTGGGCATGGACGAAACGACCCAACACGCAGATCTGAGACATCTCTTCGGTGCAGCAGCACGCGCACACCACGCCGTCTACGGTGGACCGAACGATGGGTGGCCTCGCTGGTACGCAGAGTGGATGTACGGCCAGATGCTCGAGCTGATCGACTCGGACCCAAGCGTCGACGAACTTGAAACATGGATGATCGCGCTCGATGCCCGTTATGCCGACGAGCAGCCCGAAGGCTCCTGGCCAAGCCACTACGCCGACTGGACCCTCACGTGGGATGCCGCCAACTCCTGAGGTCCTCGAAATGGACAGGCACGATGTGTGCCGTAACGGGTGCCGAACGTGCGAGTGCCCCCGCCAACCGTGAGGTCAACGGGAGCACCCTCCCCCCTGTGATCGTTGCCAATCCGCCGTGTCTGGTGTCGAGCCGCTGTCAATCCGCTCCGTGAATGAACCGCCCCCCGGATAGTTCTTCACGAACGTCGTCGCAACCTGACTCCCCAAACCCACGACCAGCCTCGGTCATATCTTCAGTAGCGTACGAGTTCAGCAGCAGGCACAGGGCGCGAGCCATACTCAAAAGTGAGCGACGACTACGTACAAGTGCGCCAAATCTGGATACATCTGGATACATCTGGAAAAGGACGGTCAATTCGGGGTGTTCTGAGGCGGCGCTGACCCGGCCGCGGCGACGGCGGCATCCCTGGTCGACACATCGAACTTCATCAATATGCCCGCAACATGACTCTCGACGGTGCGTCGAGAAACGAACAACCTGTCGGCGATCTGCGTGTTGGTCAACCCTTCAACGAGCAACTCGAGAACCTCAGCCTGGCGTGCGGTCAAGCCAACCACGTTTCTCCTCGTGGCCTCGGCTGCCCCTCGGGGCACTTTGACGCCTTCAGCGAGAAGAACCTTCCTGAGCCGAGCAGCACCAGCGGAAGCACCAAGCGACTCGAAAACCCGAATCGCCTCGATTTGTTCAGATACGTCTCCATGCATCAGTGCCAACGCCCGTTCGTACGGAATCTCGCGCTCACCCCAATATTCGACAGCTGCGCGGTGATCTCCATCGACGATACACCCGTAGCAATGCGGCGTCCCTGGAGGGACAGCATCGACATAACCAAGCTTCCACATCCAGAAAACGAGGGCACCACTCGGCCAGGGCCTGCCAGCACGCAATCCCATCTTGAACACGTCGCGGAGAATACGCACGTGCTCCGGGTCGCGGTCACCCGACAGCCACAGATACTCGGCAATGACCGCGGCGGCAGGATCCATGATCGTCAGTTGGCCCGCCGATTGGGCACGTTCCCACATCTGTTCGATCGCAACTGGCGCCTCGTCGTTCCCACGACGAACCTGGAGGGTTGTGAGTACCCGAGAGGCAAGCATCGCTGTTACTGGTGCAGAGCCAAGGGATTCCAAAGCACTGCCCTCAGCCTCAGCCCATTGACCCTTCCACAGGAGGTATTCGCTGAGCATCGCACGCGCATCAGATTCCAACAGGTGCATCTCATTGCGAGCGAAACAGCCCTCAGCTTCACGGATGAATTCGATCGCGCGATCAACATCGCGGATGTCACCGCACATCCCTGCGAGGTTCAACAGCACCCTCACTTCTTCGTAGTCATATCCATCTCGCTGTGCGAGCCGAAGGCTCTCCATGACAAGGGAAAACCCACCTTGCTCTCCGATGCTGTACTCGATGGATCCCTTTGTGTACAGCGCCCAGATCGTCGCTCGTTTGTCAGTGCCAGCTTCTGCCACTGCAAGAGCTCGGTCTGATAGCTCAACGGCCAAAGGAAAATCTTCGTAGTACAGCCACACGATGAACGCGTTGAGGCTCAGGGCCCACGACAGTTCCCCGCTTGGTTCATATCGGTCGAGAATCTCCACAGCTTCAGAAGCCATTTCAAGGGCTCGTGCATTCTGCATGTAGGACCTGTGCACACGAGCACCGTAGGTCAAGGTGGTTGCGAGAGCCATGTCATCTCCCACAAGCCTCCTGGCCTCCACAGCACGATCGAGAACGTCGAGGGCCTCAACATGGTCAAGGAAGTACTCGCCCCGCGTCCAATCTTCAAGCATGTCCGCCCGCTCAACCAGGCTCAAGCGATCGAGGTACGGTTCGAACGATCGGAAGTGCACCACAGCCTCGCGCGTGCTCCCTGTGTCCATCGCGGAACGCGCAGCGCGGGGCGCATATTCAACGATCGATTCAACGTCGCCAGCTTCGACGGCGTGGTGGAGAAGTCTGGCAGGATTCGCTTTGGGGCCGAGTGCTTCAACGACCTCGCGATTGATCGCACGTCGCTCGACGGAACCAAGCGATGACTCGATCGCTCTGCGTTGGAGTTCGTGATGGAACCCGATCTGGGTTTCCGTTGCTGTGAGAAGGCCCTGGCGCCGGCACTCTCGCACGCGATCGGCATCAAGATCCACCATCCTCTCGATCAGCGACAGCTCAGCTGAACCAGGTATCACCGATACGGTGTCGAGAAGGGCCCGTGCCGGGGGCGACACCTTCGATGCCCGCGCAAGGACCGAGTCCTTCACCGAAACCGGGACGGTGTCCGTGCCGGATGCGAGAACCTCCCTAACGAACAGTGGGTTACCGTTCGTCAGCGCAAGCACCTCGTCGAGTTCGAAGGCAGACGCCTCGATCATCGAAGCAACGGCATCGGACGAGAGACGTTGGAGCGTCATCCGCACGAGCTTGTCGGGAGGGAGTCCACCGATCACCTGCCGCAGCGGATGATCGGCGTCAAGCTCACCATCACGGTACGTGAGAATGAGCAACCCGTTGGTTTCACCGATTCGTCGCCCAACGAACGTGATGACATCCATCGTCGCCTCATCAGCCCACTGCGTGTCTTCAATCACCGTGACCGTCGGGCGGAGTGTCCGGTGCATGAGGTCGATGAGCGCCTCCATGACCTCACGACTGTCGTCCCGGTGCAAAGCAGCCTCAACGGAGGGCTCCACCCGCCCGATGTCCCAGATCGCCCCGAGAGGCTGCGGGGTGAGAAGATCGTCGCAGGATCCGAGCAGTATGTGAGCGCGGTCCTCGATCTCAGCAACGAACCGCGAGATCAGCGCGCTCTTGCCGATACCTGCTTCGCCACGCACAAGAACGACCCTGCCATTCGCCGACCCGAGCCCCTCAAGCAGGTCCGCAAGATCTCTCAGTTCCGTCTCTCTCTCGAGGATCATTGCCCGACAATACGCTGACAAGCATCGCCAATGCGAACAGCGTCCCCGAGTATCCGACCCGACAAGAGACTCGCGTCTGTGAAAGCGGCGCGTTCTGCGCCAAAGGAGCGCCTCGTCCCGCTGACCGTGGCACCGCCGTCGAGCCTGAATGTTTGACGCACCTCAATCCCGGAATCTGGTGCAGCGAGCCTGGAACGGGCAACCCGTACACCACTCGCCCACCGAATAGGATGGTTCGGTCGCATCAATGGGATCCCACAGCGCAATCGGCGCAAGAACCTGTGTCAGAAGCTCCTCAGCTCCGGCGAGCCTGTCCGCGCCGTAGACGATGCGGATGCAGTCGGGATCACCTCCTGCACCGAGTGAGTGCTGATGTACAGCGACCGTATCGACCCCGAGGAGCCTCGCTGTCGAAAGTGCGTAGATCGCTGTTTCACGGTCGTCGATTCGGTCAGACGTCTTACCCGTGCGATGCTCGATGATTGCAGGGGTGTTGTCTGGTTCACGCCCGACGGCGTCGGTTCTGGCGATGACCGTGACCGCGACAGATGCGTCGGTTTTCACATTGCCATCCCTGTCGGCGTCAAGCCCGTCGAGGATGAACGTCGCCCCCACCTGGTATTCGGTGAGGCTGTAGTCGACCGGCACGTGGGTTGCCTCGATCTGCTTGTGCCTGTCGTACAGGACCGCCATCGTGTCGCGGTCATCGGGTGAAATGCTCTCGACCAGCTCAAGGAACACTCTGTCCGGGTCGTCGCTGAGGAGGACCTCGGCCAGGATCTCATGGAAGAGAAGCCCGATCACAGCACCAGGTCCTGCCTCATCTCCAGAGTCCTTCGGGATCGTGTGCAGCGTCTTCCATGCGATCCTGCGATGACACTGGTCGAGTTTCAGGACGTCTGACTTTGAGGCCCGGATCGTCCGCTGCTGCCTCCCGACGCGATACCCATTGGGCGGCGGGTACTGGTCGCACGTCGCAACTCTGTCACAGAGATAGCACTGCCAGCCTGGCCTGCGATCCCGCAGGTCACGGTCGCGACCGGCAAGCTCCTCAAGACGAGCGATCTCTCGCTCAACATCCGTCTCTGACATCTCGATCGGCTCGATGGTTCCATCGTACAGGATCAGATCAGCGAAGCCGACACCATCGCGCCCGCCAGCGAGGAGGATGGCAGCCTCGGATGGCGCCGTGCCAGCGCGGCCGGTTCTGATCTTGAAGCACTCAGTCCTGGTCGGGTCATGGGGGTCGGTCACCACAACCTGGCAGTAGGCGGCGAGCTCGATGTTGATCGACTCGAGTTCGACCGTAACCGGGCTGTCCTCAGGGTCGAACTCTGTCTCGGCATCAGACGCACCAAGGATCAGGACACCGTTGCTGACGAGGTCCTTCACGACGCCTTGCTGTACCGGATCAAGCCATGCAGCGTTGTCATCAACAGCTCTGTCAACATCCCCGCCATTCGTGAGCGCACCCTCGAGCGCATATCTGACAGCCAGCCAGCGGTCGAGTGCAGCCTTGGACAGGCGTGACCCTCCCCCAGCGCTTGCAGGACACTCCCCGACGGCTTCGAGGTCAGCCGCTTTCAGCCTCAGAGGTGGTCCATCGTTGTACACACCATCACCCTACTGACGTGGTGGGGCGGGACCGCTCCGGTGGCGGCCGTCAACCATCGAACCGCGGCTCGAATGGATTGAACGGCTTGAACTCGATGGCAGGGACACTGCTGCCAACCTCCGGTTGATCGGGGTCAGAGCAGTCGAAATCGCAGTCACATTCGATGGTGTCAGGAACAGCAACCTCATACGCGTGACCAGGTACAAGGTTCCATCTCACTCGCTCGCCACCTTCTACCCATTGGTCGAACCGGGTCCGGCGATACGTCCTCACCTCCGAACCGGGGCATCGATTGGACGATGAGGTACCCGGCAAGACCTACCAGGCGAAGGTGGGTCAAGAAGCTGATGACGAATCCCCCGGGTTGGCGCTATGCGGGCAAGAAGACGGCAGGCAGCCTCAGTCCCTTCGGTCCTTCCGGCGAGCCCTGGCCCTCTGCCAGTGGAAGAAATAGCCAGAGACCCCACCGAGCAGGAACAGGATCGACGCCCAGAGCCAGATAGGGAAGGTGAAGCTCCACGCAAGGAAGTTGACCTCCCCCGATCCTGTGTTCTGCAGGATGAAGATGAGGGCGATCACGGCGGTGATGCCACCGATGATCGTGCCTGCCCCAACGCCCTTCTTTTCACCCTGAGGATTCGCGGCCTCGTTCGTCACAGTGGTCTCCCTGTTAGCTCCTCCGCACACTAATCCGAATCCGTCAACCGAACCAATCTCGTCAGGGTGACGGCGGTCCATCAAGGACAAACGGCACGCTGCCGAACGGGATTTGGTTCGGTGACATCACCTCTGTCTCAGAGAACTCGTTCGAATTCGACCTGATGTGCTTCGCATCGCTCCCTCCGGAATCGACCGAGGAGGACGGGATAGGCGAGATCACCGACGACAACCCCACCCTGAGGACCGTCCCTGTGGATCCGGCTTCGAGCGTCTACGTGTTGGCCTGACGACAAGCTGGGTACGACAGCCGTATTCGACGTGGCACGTTGACACCGGCGCTGTCAACGGATGCCCGCTCGAATGGTGCTCTGAAGCGTGGCTCTATGTCAACAACGGCGAGGCATCCGAGATCGTGGTGATCTGGACACCGTAGCCTGGATTGAAGCAGCGACAGCCACAGGTACCCTTGCCGCGACACAGCCGCGAGGGAACATGCGATACACCACACTTCTCTTCGATCTCGACCATACGCTCATCGATGGAGATGCCTCCGAGGCCGCTGCATTCGATTACACGCTGCGACGCGCAGGGGCAGATGACCCTGACGACTACCTCGCTCCGTATGTGAAGATCAACACGGCACTTTGGACGGCCGTCGAGGCTGGTGAGATCACGCCCAACGATGTTCGCTCGGAACGTTTCGCCCAACTCATCGCCGCAACCGATCTTGAAGCCAATCCGCAGGCAATGGGGGATGACTTCGTCTTCGGGATGGGTGCCAACGGGGAACTATATCCGGGAACCATCGAGACCCTTGACTCTCTCGCCCAGGTGGCGACCCTTGCTCTTGTGACGAACGGGATCGGTGAAGTGCAGCGTGCTCGGCTCGCCCGTCTCGATCTCGACAAGTACTTCGACGCGATCGTGATTTCCGGAGAGGTTGGCGTTGCTAAGCCAGGTCCGGAGATCTACGACCTCACGTTTGCGAAACTCGGTCAACCCGACAAGGCAACGACACTGATGATCGGTGACAGCCTGTCCTCAGATATGGCCGGGGGCATCAGCTACGGTATCGCGACCTGTTGGTACGCAGCCCACTCCAGCGCTGACACTCCAACGAACGTCGACCACCGGATCACCACACTCGAGGAGTTGCTACCGATCGTCGCAGGGGCGTAAGCCGCTACCTGCTGCGGACCAGCTCTCGAGCGGGACGATCATCGGAAGACCGCCCCGCTCTGGTGCTTCGTTCAACCCTCACGCGTGGCCTGGCTTCACGACCGAGAACGATTCTAGCGAACCAGTCCCAGCCTGATCGGATGAGGAGCACTGCGGGGACCGCTACAAGAAGCGCTCCGGCGAGTTCACGGAACGGCTCGACCCAATGGGTAAAGGCCTTGCCTGCAGTGAGCGGATCGACGGTTGCCGCCCAGGGCGTCTTGGAGATCGCCACCCACACCAGGATGACGACAAACGCGAGGATCCAGATGACCATGACCCGCTTCGTCGTCCTCATCATCGACTCCCTATTCGGGCGAACCGCTTGAAAACGAGCCTGTCGGACGTGTTGACGATCCAACGCCAGTTGAGGGCAATGTGGATCACTGTCAGCCACAGCACCCATCCAACGGATGCCAGATGGATCCAGAGCATGAATCGTGCGCCTGGCGGCGTGACACCCAGCCATGGGAGCGCCACCTCTGAGATGAGAAGGCCAGACACGATGATGGATACGAAACCGATGAAGAGAGCGACCATCAACAGATAGTTGACCCGATTCTGGAACGAGGTCGCCGACATCATGCGGCGCGTGGTCGTAACGACCCAGTTCGTGTGCTGCACGGTGTGCGTCACCAGGCCGATCGCGATCGCGATACCAAGCCACTCGTGTATGGCCAATCCGGTCAGAGGCACGTTGAGGACAAGGGCGAACAGCACGAACACGAAAGCATCGACGGCGTACAGTCGCAGCGTTCGATTGTTTCGCGTCGGAGCGCGCTCGCTCCTTCGCTTCGGCTGTCTCGTCCGGTTCATCGTCTCCATAACGGCGTTCTCCTGCGGGTTTCAACCCGAAGCAAAGCAGCCGAACATGTGAACAAGATGGCAGCGAGGTGAAAGCACCATGAGAATGCCCGGCTGCATTCTCATACTCCTCGGAGACCGCTCTTATGGTGCCTTCACCTTCTCGTTGGATACTTCGGGGAGACGGACACAGACATCAATCGATTCGGTAGACGATGAAACGCACCCTTAGCCTCCTCGGCCTTCTCGTACTGGGAGCCATGCTGCTGTTCAACCCGAATACGGGCCTGGTCGCAGGTGTCGCTCCCACCACAGTGGTCGCCGAGGCCATGCCATCAACCACAACGGGGGAACCGCCTCCAGCGGACGCGTCCGGGACCGAATCCATGCAGCTGACGACCTCGACGACGACCGAACCTCCATCGTCCACTTCCTCCATCGCAGTACCGGCGACCTACTCGGTGCTCGGAGACGGTATCCCCTCAGAGTTCGGGATATTCCAGGTCGAGGTCGTCATCGAAAGCGGCGAGATGGTGGACATAATCACGATCTCGGAGCCAGGCGATAGGAAATCCCGACGGATCAATGATGAAGTGATCCCTCTGTACGAGGAAGCAGCCATCAGCACCCAGAGCGCAGACATCGATGCCATCTCCGGCGCAACGGTTACCTGGGGCGCCTACACGGCGTCGCTCCGCTCCGCAATGGATGACGCAGGACTGTGATCACTCTTCGGCCGCCAACCCGCGTTGAGCATGTCATGGGGACTGCCGTCCTGCTCGATATCCGCGACCGCCAGTTCCCTCAAGATGCCGTCGACGAAGCGGTATCCATGTTGCACTGGGTCGACGCCACATTCAGCGTGTTCAGACCCGATAGCGAGATCTCGCGCATCGCTCGGGGTGAGATGTCCGTCACGGATGCAGACCTGAAGGTACAGGTCGTGCTCTCCACATGCGAGACACTCCGGCACGACACCGCACAGGCATTCGACCACTACCACGCAGGCGATCTGGACCCGTCCGGCTATGTGAAAGGTTGGGCCGTCGAGCAGGCCGCGAGGATCCTCACGGGGTCAGGGATCGATTCCTTCCTCGTATCGGCTGGTGGAGACATCGTTTCCAGGGGCGTTCCATCCGACGGGGAGGTGTGGAAGGTCGGCATCCGAGATCCACGCGACGCCAATGCGACACTCGGCACCGTGAACCTGGTCGACAACGCCGTAGCGACCTCGGGGCTGTACGAAAGGGGCGATCACATAAGGAGAACACGGGCAGGCGGTATGGTGCCCGCCAGCGTCTCGATCGTTGGCCCCGATCTCGGAATCGCTGACGCTCTGGCCACGGCAGTCTTCGCCTCGGGCGTCGAAGACATCGGATGGCTGAGCACATTCCCGGAGTACGACCTGATCACGGTGACCTCTGGTCACCGCATCCTCAGATCGCGAACGGCGCCGTTCACCAGCACAGCCAGCGCAATCTAGATCTCGCGGCCATCCTCCGGTTTGTGCGCCACACAAGCCAATATCTGGCCGTGCTGCACAAGATCCGTTTGGTAGGTCAGGTTCAGCCGAAACCGCGGTGGCCGACATCCACCCACACGAGCCTGTGGTCTGACGACGGGAACGGCCACGTACCAACCAGAACGAACTCAGGCTCGTCGCTCAGCGGCCAGAACACACCCGCATCCTGGATCTGGAGCGCCTTGCCAGGCAGCACATAGTCCGCTCGAAGATTGCCCGGGCCAGCGTCGTTGAAGTCAGCCGTATCGAACGCAGGGTCGCCGATGTGATCATCGTTCACGTTGTCCTGGAGGATCGACTGCTCGACAGCACCCTCACTCGACGGAGTCGCCTTCGTGTTGATGTGCGGATTGTTGAGCAGCTGCCAGATGGCATCTTCTGTCGAATCTCCGTCGAAGGGATCCGCGTTCTGATCGCCTGCGATGACGAACAGCGAACCAGAAGCGAGCCCTCCCTGTCGGCCGTTGTCGTCGTAGATGTAGCTGCCTGCCTTCGTCACGTAATCCGACCAGAACCGGATCTCGTCGTGGTTGCGGGTGCCGTTGCGATCTTCGGGACCATCGAACACCGGTGGTGTTGGGTGGCTCACGAGGAAGTGCACCGTCTTGTGCCCGATCTGGATCGGAAGATCCCAGTGACTCTTGGATGACAGACTGAGTACATCGAGCTCCTCAGGCGAGTACCACTGGGTGCCGTCCTCGTTCACGGGCAACAGGGCATCGGGCATGTCCTTCCACAGGAAGTTCTGGAACGTCCGCACATTGCCGAAGTCGATGGGATACATCGAGTACACGGCCATGCCGAACTGGCCAGGGAACCAACCGAAGCCGATGCTGTCGTTTGCGTATACGAAGTTGAACGGGCTCGCCACAGGGTCGAAGAGCCCATCGTTATTCAGATCGTAACCGGAGTGGATACCGGTGTTCGACGGCGCGCTGTATCGGTACGGGTACTCGATCGGCTCGGTCGCATCTCCGCCCGCATCGTGCGATTGCGACAGATAGTTGTCCTGGAACCCGGCAAGGGCTACGCCACCCTCGTCGTAGTCGAACTCGTTGATGAGCACAACATCTGGCCTCGTGCGCTGGATGATCTCGGCGATCGTGTCAGCCTGATCGTTGCCTGGGGCACTCAACTCGGCCTGGAGTAGCCCATCGAAGTTCCTGTTGAGCGACGCGTTGAAGGTTGCGAACCGCACCGTTCGACGCTCAGGTGCATCCTCGTGGGCTGCCATAGCTGGCACGACAGATACGAGCAGCGAAACCGCTGCTGCCAACACCAGTACCAACTGCCATCTACTCCGCTTGCGCATGGTTCCTTCTTTCGTCAATACGTGAACAGGCGCGCCAATCGCTTCATGGCCAAGCCAACGCCTGTCTCCCAACAAACGTACACGCGCAGGATCCACGGTGCGACAACTCCTTTCGCGTTCTCGCGAACCCGCCGTGGTCTCGATGGACCTACTATGGGAGCATCGAAGCGAGGGAGCCATGAAGAGCAAGAAATACGGCAAAGAACTGGCCGCCCTGGAATCAGAGCTCGCCAAGCTCCAGGCCTGGATCATCGATCAGGCACTACGAGTCGTCGTGATCTTCGAGGGCCGCGACGCCGCAGGCAAGGGTGGCACGATCAAGACGATCACCAGACGTCTCAACCCTCGCGTCGTGAGAACCGTCGCGACCCCAACCCCGACGGAACGCCAGAAGTCCGAGTGGTACCTGCAGAGGTACATCCCGCACCTCCCCGCTAGCGGCGAGATGGTGCTCTTCGACCGCAGCTGGTACAACCGGCTCGGCGTAGAGAAGGTCATGGGCTTCTGCAGCGATGCTGAGTACGATCGCTTCCTCCAACTCGGACCCCGTTTCGAGGAGGAGCTCGTGCATGACGGCATCATCCTCATCAAGTACTGGCTCCACGTGAGCGACGACGAGCAGGAGCGCCGATTCCAGCGGCGCAACACCGACGCCAAACGCAGATGGAAGCTGAGCCCGATGGATCTGGAGGCTCGATCAAGGTGGGTTGACTATTCACGGACGAGAGATGTGATGTTCGAGTACACGAGCACGCCGTGGGCGCCTTGGGTCATCGCGGACATGAACGACAAGAAAGCCGGCAGGCTGAGCATCATCCGCCATCTCCTCGGCCAGATCCCCTATGAAGACCTCACGCAGCCTCCGCTCGACCTACCGGATCGACAACCTCAGGGTGACTATGTCAGGCCCGATTGGAGTTCCCTGTTCATGCCAGCCAAGTACCTGGAACCGGACCGCTAGGCATAAGAGAGTCGGACGATCGACAGTTTCCGTTCTCCGTTTCCCGACCACACTTGATTGATCAGGGTTGGTGCCGGTTTCTGACCGTGAACCGTTAGCTGTGAACTGTGATTCCGGTTCCGCCTATCCGCGCATCCTCTACGTATCCCTTGCGGTCCACTCGCGAACCGCGTCGAGGAACTGTTCGCCGTAGGTCTCGAGCTTCTTGGCACCGACACCGGGAATCCCGAGCAGCTCATGCTCAGTGGTGGGCCGTCGAGCAGCCATGGCTCTGAGCGTCGCATCATTGAACACCATGTAGGCAGGGAGTCCCCGTTCCGACGCCAGGCGCTTCCTGAGGGCCCGCAACTCTTCGAAAAGGTCGTGGTCCTCCGGGCTGGCATCCTCGAGGATCTGCACCTGTCCGCCGCCTCTGGACACCGGCCTGGGCGCTGCGACCGCCCCCAGCGTGAACCCGAGGTCACCGCACCGATCGCATGACACATCACAGTCGTCGATCATCTCGCCGAAGTACCTGGCAAGGCTCGCATGGGCACAGCGGTTGGATTCGGCGAAGTCGTACATCCTGCGCACCTGGCTCTGCTGTGTCCCGGCGTTCTCACCGCCGGACACCATCCGCTCGAGGCTCATCACATCCGCCCACGAGTAGAAGAGGAAGCAGTCGCTGTCGAGACCGTCTCTGCCTGCCCTGCCGATTTCCTGGTAGTACCCCTCGATCGACTTTGGCATGTCCCTGTGAATCACGAATCGGACGTTCGACTTGTCGATCCCCATCCCGAAGGCCACCGTCGCGCACACGACATCGATCTCATCCCTGATGAAATCGTCCTGGACCCTCGTGCGCTCCTGGGTGTCAAGCCCTGCATGGTACGCGCCTGCGCGGATGCCAAGCGTTCGCAGGTAGGCAGCCGTTGATTCGGCAGATTTGCGCGACAGGGTGTAGACGATTCCGCTCTCTGTGCGCCGTGACACGCAGATCTTGCCTATCGACTCCTTGACCTGGATCTTGACACCGTCGTGGGTGCCCTTCTTATAGGTGTGGAGCTTGAGGTTCGGCCTGAAGAACGATGTCTGAACAATCCGCGGGTCCTCGAGATCGAGCTGGGATGCAATATCACTGCGGACGCGATTGGTAGCCGTTGCAGTGAGCGCGAGGACAGGGACACCGAACCGTGACTTGAGATGTCTGAGTTGGCGATACGCAGGCCTGAAGTCATGACCCCACTGGCTGATGCAGTGGGCCTCGTCCACCGCAACAAGGCGAATATCTGCCTGATCGAGTACGGAACCGAGATAGGAGCTGAGACCCTCTGGGGCGACGTACACAAGTTCGTATTCGCCGCGCACCAGCGCGTCGATCCGCCGACTGCGCTCATCGGGTTCGATGCTCGAGTTGAGGAAGGTCGCTGAGATCCCGAGCTCCGTCGCTGCGTCAACCTGATCCTTCATCAGTGCAATCAGTGGCGAGATGACGAGGGTGGTCCCTCCCAGAAGCCGCGCAGACAGCTGATAGGTGAGGGACTTCCCTGACCCTGTCGGCATCACAGCGAGGCAATCGATACCTGCGAGCGCAGCCTCGATGACATCATCCTGGCCTGGCCTGAACGTATCGAAGCCGAAGACGTCCTTGAGGTCGGCAGCCACGCGGTCCCTGTCAACTTCGATGGGTTGCCTCTTGGGGCGAATAGGTGCGGGAGGCAATGTGGTATCGACGGGACCACGGCGATCGGACTGCCGTTCGCCCAGTATCGGTTCTCCGGATGCCTCCCCCGCCAGCATCGCCCAGTAGGCATCGTCTTCCGGTTCGCTCACAGGGGTGTCGGGTTCGTGCACATCGGGAGCATACGAGACATCGGTGGCGTCGGAGCCTCGGTGCTCCCAAGCACAGGTAGCATCCGTCGCGAGCTGGCAGCGCTCGGCCAGGCCGTGACGAAGGAGTAGAGCATGAACAAACGTGTCGTATTCATTGAGGCCCCCGGCGGATCAGACAAGGGCGACGACGGGCACCGTCGTGACACGATGCCCATGGTCGAGGCGTTGAGGGACAAGGGATGGCACGCAGAGACACTGTTCTACACCGATGACAAGCGTGACGAGATCTTCGACTACATCGTCAAGGACTTCGACGCGTACATACCTCGCGTCAACCCTGGCAGTATCCCGAGTGGCGAGACGATCTTCTTCGACATGCTCCGCGAGCTCACAGATAGAGGAGTCATCGGGATGCCTCACCCCGATGCGATGATCGGATACGGGGCGAAGGACGCCCTCGTCCGACTGACGGATACCGACCTCGTCCCAGACGACACATTCTCCTATTACGACCTCGCTGAGCTCAAGGAGAACTTCCCCGTCGCACTCTCGAGAGATGAACGTGTTCTCAAGCAGAACCGCGGGTCAACAGGTGAAGGGATCTGGCGTGTCGCCGTCGTTGACGACCGACCCTACGAACCAGGCGACTCGCTGCCTCTCGACACAGCGCTCAAATGCACCGAAGCTGTCGACAACCATGTCGAGATGCACACGCTCGGTGAGTTCATGGATTTCTGCAACCAGTACCTCGTGGGAGATGGTGGCATGTTGCTCGACATGCCGTTCATGCCGAGGATCGTTGAAGGCGAGGTTCGGATCCTGCTCGTCGGCCCAGACCCGGTATTCGTTGTTCACAAGAAGCCAGCCGATGAAGAGGACGCATTCTCCGCGACCTTGTTCTCGGGAGCGAAGTACCGATACGACGATCCGTCGGACTGGCCGGAACTAACGGAGCTGTTCCACGACAACATCGGCACCGTGATGACCAAGCTCGGGGGCTGGGATATCCCTCTCATCTGGACCGCTGACTTCATGTTGGACTACGACGAGAACGGCGAGGACAAGTACGTTCTCGGCGAGATCAACTGCTCATGCGTCGGCTTCACCAGCCACCTGGATAGAGGTATCCAGGATCAAGTCGCCGACCAGGTGATCAGTGTTGTCGAGGCGCACAACTCCTAAGTCCGCGGTCAGGGTTCGCCAGCCCGTGTCATAATGACGGTATGAAGTACGAGCACGTTCAGTACGGCTACTGGGGTGTGGGGACAGTCGTGTTCGTGCTGATCATGGGCGTGATCACTCTGCCAGAGGCGTTCGCAAGCTCCACCGTAGGCGGGTGGGCTCTCACAGCATCCCTCGTTGTGATCGCTGCGATTACCGTGTTGTTCAGCAAGCTGCTCATCCGGATCCAAGACACGGAACTGTCTGCTTCGTTTGGATTTGGGTGGCCGCGGAGAGTCGTTGACCTTTCGGACGTTGTGACAGCAACGCCCGTACGGAACACATGGATCCAGGGGTGGGGTATCCGAAAGATCTCAGGCGGGTGGATGTACAACGTCTGGGGCCTCGACGCCATCGAATTCACGATGACATCGGGAGACCTCGTACGGATCGGGACGAACGACCTGGACAACCTGCTCGCCTCCGTCAAGGTTCTGACAGGCTAGGGAAGCCCGCTTTCCGCTTTCCGCTTTCCGCGGAGCGGTGCTCTACATCAGGCTTCGACCTTCTGGCGGACAGCGGACGGCCGATAGCGGTTGGCGGCCTCAGGTCGCGTTCACGAGGGCAACGATCGCATTAGCGATCTCGCGGCCTGCAACGTCCCCGTGGTTGTCGATGTGGTCTGAACCTTCCAGGTTGTAGACGACGCCCGCGTCGAAGTCGTACGCACCATCACGTGATAACAGCGTCCCCGCCACGGCTTCAGGTGTGCTCTGGGCACCGTTGGCACCGATGGCGCCGTACTTGTCATCCGCATCACCGAATGCTGCGGCTGTCTGGCGTGCGAGCCGCGATGCGAGCGGATAGGCGACGCGGTTGGCTTTGTCGTTCGGTGTGTATGTCACCAGAGTCGGCCCTGAGATCCGGTTCTCGACATACACATCACGGAAGTAGCCATCCCTGGCACCATCCCAGTCCTCGGCGAAGCCATTGTGGGAGAACGCAGCTTGGAGGAGTGTCATCGAGTCAACCGGCAGAACCGCTGCAGTATCGGACTCCCCAAGGGCTGTTGCTGCGACGAGCCTGCCACCGAAGCTGTGGCCAACCAGGTGGATCTTGATCCCTGGCACCTCGTCCTTGACCTCTCGGAGCACCGGAGCAAGACCTCTCCTACCGATCGTGCCTGCGCGTGCCTTCATCTTGTAATACGTGATCATGTTGAGCGCGTTCCCAGCGCCAGACCGAATCCCGCTGAAGAAGCTCCCGAGACCGGCGATCCCTCCGGTCAGGCCGCCATCGGCATCGTCGACTCCGCCAACCGAAGCGATCCCTCCTGCACCACCGACGTCTGCCTCCTCATCACGGGGCAGACCGAGCTCATCGAGCATCTGGTCGCCTGCCATCATGTACATCGTGGTCGGGATCTCGTCGACCAGTTCAGGGTCATCCGCCATGTCAGTTCCCAGGAGTGTGCGAACCTTCTCCCCGAACTCGACACGTGCCGCTTTCTTGTCCTCGAGCATCGGAACCAGCTCGATGAGGCGATCGATCGTTGCATCGTCCTCGTCCGATTCGCCGACAATCCGCATCAGCTCGAGTTGCGCGATGAGTTCGTCAGCAGGGAGATCATCACCGAAAGCGGCAGCGCCACCCGCAATGAGGTCTGCCTCTGCGAACTTCTTCGAAGGCCAGAACACACCGACGACGGCGACCGTCCGGGCACTGAACCCATCGTCCGCCTCCTTCGAGATACTGGACAGGAGGTTCTTGTACAGGATCATGGCCTGTGCTTCGTCGTTGTTCCATCCGTGGGACAGCACGAGCAGGTCAGTCACCCCACCCGTCTTGATGTATGAATCGAGAGCGAACGTCTGATCAGCGTCGACCAGCCTTGCCTTCTTGTCGAACTCGATGGGGAAGAAGGGAAACCCCTTCACTTCGGTAGGGAAGTCGATCGGCATGTTCGTTTCCTTTCGGTTACACCGTTTGCATTGCACGCATGAGATCGATCAAGCCGTGGCCCTGGAAATACTTGTCCCTTCCCAGGTCAGTCGCACTGGCCGTGAAGATCTCCTTGACCCGTTGAGGTTGGCCGATAAACTCGGTCCTCGCAGACAGGAACGCCGCAATGGCGCCAGAGACATGGGGGGCAGCCATGCTCGTTCCGCTCTCCTGGCGATAGTCAACACCGTCGCCGTTATCGAGCTTCTCCTCGATCTCGTCCTTGCTTGTCCCCGCGGCACACGATAGGACCTTCTCGCCAGGGGCCACGAGGTCTGGCTTGAGCCTGCCGTCTCCTGTCGGTCCCTTCGACGAGAAATAGGAGACACCGTAGGTGTGTGGCTTCTCGCGATGCGTGGAACCGACAGTGATGGCCTCCTGCGCGTTGCCAGGATCGTTGATGGTGAGATCAAGCCCGCTGTTGATCGCTGCCTCGGTCCCGCCACGCTTCCAGTAGCCGGTGTTCCCTGCAGCAACGACAACTGACACGCCAGAGCGCACCAGACGGTCGACTTCGACACACAGAGGGCTCTGACCGCATCCGAACCATTCAGGATCGAACCCGTACCCGACACTCATGTTCACACCGTGGATCCGCAGCAACCGACCATGGTCGTTCATCTCCTGCACGTACCCGATCGCAGCGAGCAGGCTCGACACCTTGCCTGTTCCTGACTTGTTGAGCACCCGAAGGCTGACGAGCTTCGTCAATGGGGCAACTCCTGAGATGGGTTTCCTCACCTGCCATCGGGAGTACGCACGGTCACCCTGCTGGTCGCGTTCGGCTGTACCAGCCCACCGTTCCGGTTCCCATGTGTCTGGATCAGATGGGTTCTGCTTGATCGGTGACTCCCCCGCGATGATCCCTGCCACATGGGTTCCATGACCATGGGGATCGGTGGGTTCGTCGACCGGAGTGGTGCTCGTGCCGGAGAAATCCATGTGCTTGAGGGGGAGCAGACCGCTCAGGTCGAGGTTGGTGTGTTCGGCAAAGTGCGGGTGGCTTGCCTCAACACCTGTGTCAGCGACCGCCCAGACGATGCCCCCACCCGCAGCATCGAACGCTGAGCGGGCGGCGTTTGCTTTGACCGTAACGATGGACTTCGTGAGCATCGTCTCCACATCGAAATCCGGCCAAACCCTGTAGAGCGTGCGTGTCGTGCACTTCCCATCGACGGTGATGAGTTTCTTGATCTGGCTTGCAGTGAGCTTCGGATACACGTATTGGGGGGTGTATCTGGCCTTGGACAGGTCGACAGCATCGGCCAGGGGCTTCGTTGTGATGCCCTCCCATGCCCTTAGGTCGGCCGCCGTGGGATCGGCGGTGGCAAGGTCGTCGAGATAGTCCACAGTGTCCTGGCTCCGACCGAGCTCCAGCCATTTTTCATATCCGACGATCTCGATGTACACGAGCTCGCGGGCCACGCCCAGACCCGCTCGGTGACGCAGGTTCAGATCGGCGATCAGATCCATAGGTTGGGCCGATCGGGTGACCGGTTTCACCATCTCGTCGATCAGTGGTTGTGCGATTATCGAACGGTCAAGGCTCGATCCGTCGAACTTCGATGCTCCGTCCCTGTCGTGACTACCTGACACACCAACCCCGCTTTCCTTCCGAACGCGACACTCCCCTCACACCAACTTACACCCAAAGAGCGACAGCGACCACCGATCTCAGGGCTTTGGCGTCGAGAGGCCCAATATTTCGTTCGTTTCAGCGCCAGAGTCCTAAAGACCAACTTCGTCTGCGTAGATCAGCCTGCGCTCCCACTCGCGGCGGCCCCGCTCACCGAGGTTGGCACGATCGCCGAGCAGTTGCTCCCACTCCTCGATCGTGACCCGCCACTCTGGCTGGCCGCCAGGCTTGGCGAGCGGGATGTCCTCTGGCGCGACCAATTCACCTACCCACGCAGCCTCGGCAGCGGTCTTTCCAACCCCACGAACCTCGAGTTCAACCGCATCGACCGTGTCCCACCCGAGGTCGGTCAGGATGTTCGGATCCAGTTTCTGGAGCCGCGCCACGACCTTGCGGTTCCGTCTGATCGCTTCTGGGGCGGTATCTCGTGGTGGAGGGAACGTCTCTTCGGCACTGCCGCCTCGTGTCCCGATAGGCCCACTCACGACAACCCGTACATGACGGATATCCGTCCTCGACACGCTTGCCGTGCGCTCTGGCATCAGCTGGACGAATTCGCACTGAACCGGCGCAGACAGGTGGCATCCATCGATGCTGTCTGGCTGGTACCGCGCAACGGAGAGACGAACGAAGGGCCAGAAGTGATCTCCAGGGTCTATCGCAACATCGACGAACCAGAGTTGACGTTCGGCGTTGTACCTGGGGCGATATCCAAGGACCGTCACCATCGGTGAACCCTTCACCCCAACGTATGGCATCGATACCGGAGGAGACGTTGGTCTTGCATCGTCAGGCCGGTCTGTGAGTCCGAGAGCACTGATCAGATTGTCGAAGCCCATCCACATCCCACGGCTGGCGACGTTCTGTGCCCGCCATATCGGGTCTGCGCCCCACTGGCTCACGATCGACTCGAGTCCGGTGTCTGCTCCGAACGGAGCGAGCAGGACCGCTAGCAACTCGCCCTCTCCTGTTGAGAACCACGGACGCTCGAGGTATATCCGCACGCCTGGCCTGCGGCTGCGACGCACAGCAACGGGTTGTTCTGGCTCGGTTCCCACGCTCCAGCGCATCAGCGGAATCACTGAGTGGATGAGCGGTGCCGCTGGCGTGGCGGAACTCGGCACCGACACGGTGACACGCTTGCCAACAACACTGCGCCCGTCGTCTCCGTCGAATCCGTTCCCTGGAACCGGTGCAAGGCTTTCAGCCTCAAAGTACTCACGGAACCTCGTCGTAGCACGGAACTGATACGTGACGTTCCGGTGCTTGGTGTCCTCCCACCTGTGAACCGCACGATGCGCCCACACGGGACCGAACCCCGGGATCGTCCAGGGAGTGTCATCCGCTATCCCCCCGTAGAGCAACGCAAGGTCCTCTTCGGGCCGAACGACTGATGTGAAGCCGATGCCGTTGACTTCAGACACCTCGAAGATCGGCAACGAGAGATCGTCTGTGTATTCGTCCCACGATGCCTCAGCGGTGATCGACTCCGTGCTCGGACCGTGAACCTCAACACTTCCCATCAACCCTGAATCGATCGATCCCTTTGCCCTCACAACTGTCAACGCGGTGGTGTCCGGTGCCTCAAGGGGTCGGGGAACCGCGTGCACGAGCGTGACCTTGTCCGCTGGTGTGTAGATCCACAGCCAACCATCGGCTGCTGCTTCAGCCACAACATCCATGTTCCTGATCGACTCAGGGAGCGACCGCCAGAAACCGAAGCGATCGAGGTCGGTCTTTGCGAGCGACGACGACAGCCTGAATCGTTGCATATCACCGGGCGGGAGTCCGATATGGAGCACGTTGTCTTCGATGTTCCCCGTGAGATCGTCTGCGTCTTCGAGGACCAGCCTGAACGGGTTGGTCTCCGGCCAGACGCCTCCATACTCTGCAGTGAACCCTTCCGTGCCGAATGGGAAGGCAAGCTGCCGGTCGCGTCCCGCGTCCGGGAACACCAGGGAGATGCCACGAGCGACGGAATCAGGCAGGTACGGGACACGGAGCCGATCTGTGTCGTGGATAACGTACTGTCCCGGAGCTGGCGGGTCGCCAGGGGCGAGCGGCAGAGTCTTAGGATCGGCGTATGCCACCGTCCCATCGCTGACCAGCGAAACACCGGGTTGTGTATGGATTTGCTTCGGGTTCGAAAGCTTCGGAACGGTGAGGTCGAACAGCGTGCCCGACTCCCTGATCGCTGCCGCAAGCATCTTGCGCTGATCAGATTTCTTCGTCGATCCGATCGCCTGGTCGAACATCCCGTGGAGCTCTGCCTCGCTCTGGCTGGTCTTCGGCGGAACAAGATGACGCTGGGATGTCGACCGATACGTGGGATGAGACGATTCGTACTCCTCCGGGGGTGTCACTGATATGTCAAGCGTGTCGGGATCCTGGTCAACACCTGAACGGATAACGAGTTGCCGCAGTGACTCACCCGCCGAGTTGGGGTGACGAGACACGACCGCTGGCGGCTGGACAGGTTCCCATCGCAGGAACGGGTGCAGCGATGTGACACACAGCGCCTCCTTGTTGATGAGGCTCGGAATCGGATCGATGGCTCCAGCAATGACATCAGGGTCGATGATGGAAGGGTCCACGATCAACGGTGTCGAGGGCTCGAGGATCATCTCCTCGAACGCCCGCCCCACCAGAGTCGCCCGATCCACAGAGGCAATCCGTGCACCGAGGCCCATCCTGGTGAGTGGCTCCGACCTGCGTGCGGCGAGCCTGGAGAGAACCTCGGAACCAACTGTCTCGAAGATCAACTCGTCTCCGGCTGTGTCAACGGAATCTTCGGCATCTACGGCATCGGACCGGCGTCGAATGATCGCAGCTGCGGCGAATGTCCGCAGATCGGTTTCGAGTCCCTGAGGCGCACCGAAGCGGATGGAGCCGCGCATGATTCTCGCAACCTGTGCAGAGACCTGTGGCGATACGGGGGGTGGTGCGCCAAGGTCGTGTGGCCTGCTGTTCCCTGCCAGGTCAACTGCCCAGACCCTGAATGCGTACGAACGGCCGTACCGAAGCCTGGGAAGCGTTCCTGGGGAGACTTCGTTACGGAACACGATCGGTGTCACAGGATCCGGATCGACCTCAACATTCTCAACGATCTCGTCCTCATCCGGGTTGAGAGCCAGTTCTTCGGGCGTGGCGTGACGGATACGTTTCCCCGGCCTCGGTGCGGCAAGGCTCCAGCCTCCCCAGCTGAACATCCCTTCATGCACATGGATCGGTGAATCCACAACGTCGGCCGTCTCGGCTGCCGTGGTCGTCTGAACGAATCCTTCATCGGTCACATCAGATAGGACGATGCCGTGGTTCAGTACGTCCGCTTCGACTGTCCTTGCGTGGAGCGTGAACCATTCACCGACCGTATCGTCGTACACCTCAACGCGGTAGCCCTGGATGACGTCGTCAGCACCAAGCAACGGATCTGAACCGCTCAGGATCTGCTGACCGACCTGTTTCTGTGCATCCATCCGGTCGATGGTGTCGAGGGCCCTGCGATGACGCACGAAGGTGAACCCGCCCGTTCGATGGGCCGGAGTCGCTGTGTTGATGTCTGTCTGAATACCTTCGGGAGCCTGTGCACCCCTCAGCTTCGCGAGACGGCCGTGAGTCACCTCAGATACCGGAGGACCGTTCGTGGCGGCGTACAAGAGACGGGGCAAGGTCCACAGAAACTGATCCGTCTTGAGCGCGGCGCCGTCGGCGTCGAGGTCGAGCACGGCGAACTGATCGCGGTCCCCCACGCGGAGCCTCCCTGCCACCCACTGGTCAGAACCAGAGATCACCACCATGGCATCGCCCACGACCTCACACGCCGTTCGGGCGGTGGAACTCACCAGACCGGTCTCAGTTGACACACGAGCTTGCAACCACTGGCTCTTCGCAAGCTTCTTGAGGTCTGCAACCTTCAGATCAACAACAAGACCGACACGACGCAGGACCCCAGGATGGTCTCCGAGAAGTGAAACACGTTCATGGAAGTCAGGATCTGGCCTTGGAACGGGTGGCCTCGCAAGTCCTGGTACCGGTCGTTTCCTGTGGTCGACCTTCGCCTCCGGACGGTCATAGAACCGGCGGGCTCTGTGGAGTTCGAGGAAGGCTCTCTCGACGCCGTGTGCCCCTGAGATCCGCTCCTCCACTTGCGCTAGCGGTTCGGCCTTGCCAACAACGCCCGGTTCGCTGATCATGCGGTCCTGGATCTGAGTGCGAACCCTCTCGTCGTAGTCAGCAAGGTCCTCGGGTAGGTCGAGTTGCATATTGACGAGGGCTACAAGCGGATCCTTCTGTCGATCGGGAACGCCAGGGACGATCGGGTTGGCGGCCACTGCAACCGCGGAGATGAGCTTTGCGGTGTCATGGACCTCTGCAGCCCTGAAGGTCCGCCAGTATCTCGTACTCCAGTCCAACTGCTGACGACTGCGAACAAGCGTGTCGGATGGGAATATCCGCTCCCAAGCGTCGATGTCCAGATCGTCGAATAGGGGATGCGCCTCGATGGTGCCGGATTGGTTCCTCAGCTCGATGTGACTGGAACGAACATTGTGTGTCCACTGCACGAACGTTTCGAACGCTTCAAGTGGCTCCTCGGACCCGCTTGGTATCAGCTGTGGCGAGATGAACAACGAAACGTGGAACGGGGAAGACTCATCCCTGCTGTAGGGAAGGGCAACAACGGTGAAACGTTCTTGTGTCATCTCATGCTCCCGCGAAAGCTAGGCAGTACTCAGACCAGGCAGGCGATGTGCCATCATCCTCCACCATCACGTCAAGGAAGTTCGGGTCGCCATTGGAACCAGCGAACTGGCGCTCAGCTTCGATCGTCACCGATGCGGAGAAGAACAGAACCTCGACCTTGATTGTCAGCCTCGCCAGGCCGAACATCTTCCCGGTATCGAAATCGTACGTCAGCTCGAGATAGAGCTCAATCGAGGCAGAGATCAACCCGAGGACATCGACCTCGCCGCGAAGCCTGAAGTAGCCAGCAAGCGACCCTGCGTCCCCTTCGAGCCGCATGTAGATGCCGAGCATCGCAGAGATCGAACCCGATGCCACACCGAAGTCGACAGCAAGGACAGCTCCAGCCTCGAGGCTCAGTTCGAGGACGACGAGACCCTTCGGCGAAAGCGTTATTCCGAAGAAACCGCCGCCACCGATGAACGACACGGCCAGGACGAACGGGCGCTCTCTTGTACAGAAGGCGAAGCCGACCGTCACCATCTCACCGAGGAACGGCACCTGTATGTCGGCACCAAGGGCCATATTGGACATGTTGAACACGCCGACAGCGACATTCGGCAGGTCGATCGTGAACCCTGCCTTGAGGCCGCCAGCCGTTACGTCGAGATACGGCGGGTCAGAGAACCCATCGAACGGGATGAGTTCCTTGAGTATCTCGATGAAACCGAGCAGCCCGAGGAACTCGATGTCGTTGAGGACGACATCGACCTCGGACTTGCCAGCCGAACCAGCGCCGAAGGACAGGTGGTCGAACTTGAAGGCAACAAGTTCGGTGCCGGGCAGCAGAATGAGGGAGAAGTCCTTGAGTTCTGCGAGGGCTTCAACGCCCATCTCGCCTTTGCCGCTGACTCTGCCCTCTACAGAGATGACGAGGCTGCGCTCGGTGAGCTTGAGCACGGGGTCATTCTCGTCAGGCCACGATGTCAGTTTCGGAACCCATTCGTAGCGGTACGAAAACTGTGCGCTGCTGCCCGCAAGTCCGTTGACGAAGCGAACGATCTCCGCGATGAGGTCCGCCGCGTCGAGGATCTCCTTCAGTACACCGGCCAGGGTCTCGAGTTGGGTTCTGACCAGTGGCGGGAGCAGCGGCGCCACGCTCGGAACCTCGTCGAGTGCGGTTCTCAAGGAGGCAAGAGGGTTCGCAAGAGTACTCTGGACCTCGGACTCTGTGGCATCGAGCAGACTGGTGAGCTGCGTGAGAATGTCATCGACCGCTGTGTTGACGAGACTCTCGAGGTTCTGGGCGGCGGCAAGCGCTGCCTGGGCCTGGTTCTGGAGGTCTGTTGTTTTACCTGTGGCACGACTCACAAGCCTGTTCGCCTCCTCAACAGCCTCGTCCACGATCTTCTTTGCACGCTCCAGGTCCGCAATGAACGCATCGATACGCCCCAGAGTCTCAGACACAACAGATGGCGCGTCGCTGAGATCAACGCCGATCGCGTCGAGCAGATCAACGAGGTCGACCAGCCCGAACAGTTTCGGAAGAGCACCAGAGAGGAACGCAACGGGGTCGTAGTCCTGCTTGGCAACGTTGGCAAGGTCGTTGACGACACCCTGGGCACGTGACAAGCCTGCAACGGTTAGGTCAGGTTGGATGAACCCGCCAGCCTTGTCGCTCCCTGAGCTACTCGCCCCGCCGAATCCCAGTTTCTGAGCCGTTGCCAGTTCCGCCCACACCTCGCCCTTGTTTCCCGATCCGACGAAGCCGTCTGTCAGGTATTTGTCGAAGTACTCGATCGTGACAGGCCCAACAGAGGACAGACGTTCAACAGCGTCGATCGTGATCTTGGCGCTCTCCATTGACGGCACGGCTCGGCCCACGTTGGTCTGGCTGTTGACGACGATCTCGCCGTCGAATGTGAACAGGGCCGTGGGCGCGACCGTCTCGCCGCCCTTGTCCGGCGGGGTGAATGAGACCTGTTGGCCTTCGGCATCAACCAGCTTGTGGGGTCCGTGGACGGTTCGCACCTTCTGCACATCTGTGAACTTTGCAGCGACCCAGGTCAGCGGGGTGGTCAATTCAACGAGCCGATCTTCGTGGTCACGGCATTCGAGAACGAACTCGAACGGGGCTCCGTCGACCATCGGTAAGAAGGCCTCATCCTGCTCGATCCCTGTGGGTTCTGGGTTCAGGATCGGTGTTACGAGCGGTATCACCTTGACTTCCGTGAACGGCATGTCCCTCGCGGTATACGACTTCACTGGTTCCTTGATGACCAGGAACTTACGTTGATAGAGACCAGCGATGGACGGAGATGCGTTCTTCATCTTCCTCTCGGTCACTTTGACCAGGCTCGCTCGGTGGCCGAATGGCCACAGGTATCCGGGGTAGACGACCTTCACGTATTGGTCGCGACCCATCGGTGCGATGTGACTCCAGGATTCGATCGACGAGAGTCCTGCACCGGTGTATGGGGTGTGGTCCCACTCCCCGAATAGGTCAAGCCATGCACCGAGAGATGAGAGGTAGAGGCGACGGGCTTCGACAGGCTGGGGTTTGATTCGCTTCTTTTTGAAATCGAGCCAGGATTCAGAGCTCTGGCGCACCAGCATGTGCCGGTCGGCTCCGTCGAGCGACGAACGGAACGGAATATTGTCGTGAACCAGATCCGGCGGGTTCACCCAATCCACGGCTTCGCGGTCCCTCGCCCAGATCGCACGAACCACGCGCTGATAGGAAGACTGCGTGTCGATGCTCACCGTATCGTCTGGCCCTGTGACACGGACACCAAGACGCGAGTGCCACAACTCCACCCTGCGCTCGAACGAGGCAACGGTTCCCTCCTCGGCGCTTGTCGCGGCCTCCACGGGTTGGGTCGCGTGTGCCCATCCACCGAGTGCGCTTGGGCTGATGATGAGCCGGTACGGTGCTTCGATCGCTGTTTCGAATTGGCGTGGCTCCCGACTCAGCTGTGGTCTGCGGGCCAGGACGACCTCGGGGATCCTGCCAATGACACCGCCGGTACCCACAACACCGGGCACCCGAATCGGGTTCCCGCCGATGACGACCGTGCTTCCTATGGTTTCGTCGCTGAGATCTGCCCGTGTCGTCGTTACAGAGCCGAGCCTCGCATTGATCGCCCTCGCAACACGCCTATCGCGCATCAAGGCAGTGAGTCCGGCCACAGTTGATGGATTCGGGCCGACACGTCGGGCTGTTTCCGGTGCAACGACAAGGCCACCCGCTGAAGGAATCGCTACCAGGCCAGGGGTCAGACCGATCACCCTGCCATCAGGGATCCGTGCCAAGGTTGGCCTGGGCCGAGCAAGCGGGTGGACTGCCATCGGAAGCTGCGAGACGGCCGTCAAGATTCCTTCTGTCGTGAATGCGATCTCGGCACCTGCTGGCACAGTGAACACGAGCTGGCTCTTCTTTGCTGGCCGTGCCTTCTCTGGAGCGTTGAACGTCGGTGGCTCTGGCGGATCGGTGGTTCCCTCGTAGATGGCTCGTTCGGCTGTGTGCTGAAACGAGAGATGAACAACGAGATGACCGTCGACATCGTTGGCACGCAACACAGGTTCTGCGCCACTGATCAGGTCAAGACCGAACGCCTCAACGCGCAACGCCACGAGATCCACGCCTCTGATGACATCGAACACAACGTCCGGAGATTGTCCCTGTGACGGCAGAATAGGTCGGAGGTCAGGAAGGTGAGCCAGGGCGTTGACGAACCTATCTGGCTCAACGACGAGTGCCGGGGGACGCCGACGTCGTGGCATGTGATCCTCGGTTCAGAGCGGTCTCTTCCCAAACGTACACCTTCGCGCTACGAACGCAAGGAGAAACTCCGGTTGTCCACAAGAAACTCCGAGTAGGGTCGTGTGACTCAGACGCCTTTGGCGTACGGGGCGCCCCGCAACGTCCAGAACGTGTTGAGGGCATTCTGGATGCGGATGTACCAGATGAGGTTCCCGATCAGAGGCAAGAGGAACCAGAAGCCCCACACGGCCGTGATCGGTGGTTTCTCGCCGGCGTCCTCGTACAGCTTCGCAACTTCGTCCGCCATGAGGAACATGACGGCAGGGCTGAAAAAGAAGTTGATGAGCACGTAGGCAACACCACCGATACCGTCGTGGCGGTACCGCTTGAGATCCTCGGCTGTCATATACGACCAGAAGAACGTCCAGATCCCGAAGGTCACGATGGTCAACAAGATCGTCAGCCCGATCGAACGTGCCTTGCCGAGGGGCCGTCCCGGCTCCGGAATCGGTGCAATAGGTATTCGCTGCATGTCGCTCATGGTCCCAGCATACATCCCGCCGATTCTCAGTAATTGCCACCTCCATCGCACAGCGACGTGTACGGTCTCCATAAAAGAGGGGGAACATGTCAGGGTCAGACGAAACGCGATCCGAGAGTTGGGAAGACGTGCGGTCCGATGCCGTGCGGCTCATCGAAGAGCGGGACTTCACCGCGGCAGCGGACCGGATCACGGACAACGGGCATGGCGACTCTGGCGGCGAACGCGACGCTCTCCTCGGTCTCATCCAGTTTCACAGCGAGAACTACACAGGCGCTGCGGATCTCTACGCCTCCGCGCTCGGGACCGCTGGCGACAACGCCGAGTGGGAACACATGCTCGCGGCGGCGAGGTCGAACGCTGCTGCTGAAGTGGATACAGAGGTGCCGGACGCCCACCACTTCGACCGTGACGAACTGCTCGCACCGCCCCCTTCACCTTCGCTTCCTGTATCGCGTGTTCCCCAACCCGAGTCCGGGCTGTGGGGATCGATGCGACATACGATCGGGCATGGCGTCGGCAGCGTGGGCGGAGCTGTCATGGGTTGGCTCACCGAACTCAGGGGCAAGGACTACAGCGACGAGGTGTGGACGAACTGGTACCGGAAGGGGCTGTACTCGGGGATCCTGAATCTCGCGTACATGCGGGACAAGCTCAACCTCGGGAATCTGAAATCGACCTACCCCGCGGGTGCGAAGGTGGCATTCCTGCCCGACGGGCTCACACCACCCGCGGGTGTGGAGAGCTTCCGTACCGCAGATGGGAGTTGGAACAACCTGGCCGATCCCAAAGAGGGCGCAGCGGGCACACGCTTCCCGCGGAACGTCACCAACGATGTCATCCGGCCAGCGACCGATGAGGAGATCCTCACGCCGAACCCCAGGCTGGTCAGCCGTGTGCTCCTCACACGTAAGGACGAGATGGACGAGGTCCCGTTCCTCAACCTGCTTGCAGCTTCATGGATTCAGTTTCAGAACCACGACTGGATCACCCATGGCGACAACCTCACGAAGGAGATCATAGAGATCCCGCTCGACGCCGACGACCCGGCACGGAAGCGGTTCCACCAGACCAACATGTTCGTCGGCCGGACCCAGCCAGACCCGACACGGCTTGAGTCAGGAGAGGAGACACCGGTCACGTTCATCAACGAGGTCACCCATTGGTGGGACGGATCCCAGATCTACGGAAGCGACCAGGAGACTCAGGACCGCCTACGTAGCGGCGTCGGTGGAAAGCTGCTGCTCAACGACGACGGCACACTCCCGGTTGGGGGGAAGGGTGTCGAGGACAGCGGGATGGTGCGCAACTGGTGGATCGGGCTTGCAATGCTGCACAACCTCTTCGCCCGTGAACACAACGCGATCTGTGATCACCTCGCCGAGCACTATCCGGAGTGGGACGACCACCAACTCTTCAACGTTGCACGGCTCATCAACGCAGCGGTCATGGCGAAGATCCACTCTGTCGAGTGGACACCGGCAATCCTCCCGAACTACATGCTCGACCTGTCTCTCAACTCGAACTGGTATGGGATGTTCACGTACAAGTTCCGCAAGGCAGGGGACCGCAAGACCGTTGCAGAGTTCAACGTCGCGAACCCCGAACTTGGTGGACTCGTGGGTAACGCGATCAACAAGCACGGCGAACCGTACGGATTGACGGAGGAGTTCGTCGAGGTCTACAGACTCCACTCACTCCTCCCCGAGTCGCTCAAGATCCAGGACCACGAAACCGGCGACGAGATCGAGGATGTCCCCTTCGTGGCAAGCCGTCAGGCAGGGTCACCGAAGGTCACCGACCGTGTTGGGATGACGAACCTCTTCTACTCGTTCGGGAACCTACACCCTGGGGCTCTGACCCTGAACAACTTCCCTCGTTTCATGCAGGAGCTGAGCGTTCCAGGCAATCCCGTGTTCGATATGGGAGCGATCGACATCCTGCGGGCGCGTGAGCGCGGCGTGCCGAGGTACAACGAGTTCCGCAGACAACTCGGACTCAACCCGATCCGCACCTTCGACGACCTGACAGATGACAAGGACACGGTCGCGCGTATCAAGGAGGTCTACGGTGATGATGTCGAGCAACTCGACCTGCTCATCGGCACACTCGGCGAGGGGCACAGGCCGGATGGCTTCGGGTTCGGTGAGACGATGTTCCAGATCTTCATCCTCAACGCAAGCAGAAGGCTGCAAGCTGATCGGTTCTTCACCGACGACTACCGCGAGGGCATCTATACGAAAGAGGGACTCGAGTGGGTTGACAGCGTCAGCTTCAAGCAGGTGATACTGCGTCACTATCCCGGCTTGGCGGACACTGGACTTGCCAATGTCAAGAACGCCTTCGAGCCGTGGGACACAGGACCTGAGCTCGACCCCGCCAGACACCCCCTCCGAGAATTCGATCCCCAACTCAAGAAGAACCCATGGAAAGGCGACGCGCA
>Ga0190293_1000062_pt1 | contig 38058 bp, 30 predicted proteins | sample 48693001_MG_FD_161671 | JGI IMG/M metagenome (GOLD analysis project Ga0190293, IMG submission 161671) | Hydrothermal vent microbial mat bacterial communities from Southern Trench, Guaymas Basin, Mexico - 4869-30-0-1_MG | ecosystem: Environmental > Aquatic > Marine > Hydrothermal vents >...
GCTTGATAAATTCGCTTTGCGAATTTATTTGTAATAAGAGCATGACTCAGGTATGTAAGGCCAGAAAGGGAAGACCATATGAAACACGGAGTGCAATAAGGGCTGACTGCGCTATTTACTGCCAACAATTCATCATTCCATCATTCCACAAATCCAATATTCCATAGATGAATAAAGAATCGCATGTGAAAACCATACGACACAACATACCAAAACCCGGACCATACAATATCGCCATTGTCAGCATGGCCGGACTCTTACCTGGTGCGGACACCCTGGACACTTTCTGGAGCAACCTGGTTCACAAAAGAGATGCCTGTCAGGAGAGCGGGAAGGATCGTTGGCGGGTAGACCCAACCGAGATGACTACAGAAGGATCGCGGCCCGACAAAGCGGTATCCAGGGTGGCCTGTCTTTTGAATCAGGATATCGACTATTGTTTTGATAATCTCGATCTTGACCAGGACCTGCTTAGTGATCTCGACCCTCTTCACCGGATCGTGCTGCACGCAGGCAGAGAGGCATTTTATAGTGCCCGGCATGAATCCATCGACCGGAAACGAACCGGTGTGATTCTGGCCGCCATCGCCCTCCCCACAGATGCATCATCTTTGATCGCGGAAAAAATTCTGGGATCTTATCTCGAAAAACGATTATTTGATTCCACAGCCGAAGGTATGGCGCCGATTCTGACCGGAAATCAATGCCTGGCCGGGAGGATGACCGGTTTTCCGGCAGCCCTGTTGGCAAATGGACTTGGTCTCGGAAACGGCACCCATACATTGGATGCGGCCTGTGCGTCGTCGCTGGTGGCATTCAAGCTCGCCTGTGACACCTTGTCGCAACACAGGGCGGATGCCATGTTGGTGGGCGGTGTTTCGCGGCCTGACTGTCTCTATACACAGGTTGGATTTTCCCAGCTTCACGCGTTGTCGCCGTCGGGTCGTTGCGCGCCATTTGACAAACGTGCGGACGGTCTGGTTGTAGGGGAAGGTGTCGGTATGTTTGTACTGAAACGTGTGGAAGATGCCGTAAAGGACGATGACGACATTCTGGCGGTCATCAAGGGCATCGGACTTTCCAACGATATGGGGGGAAGTCTCCTGGCGCCCATGAGTGAAGGCCAGTTAAGGGCCATGCGTACTGCCTATGATGCTACCGGGTGGGCACCGGATCAGGTCGACCTGATCGAATGCCACGGGGCAGGCACACCCCTTGGGGATCATACCGAACTGAGCAGTCTCACAACCCTGTGGCAGGGCATTGCAACCGATACCGGCGTTTGTCCCATCGGCTCGGTCAAATCAACGATTGGGCATCTTTTAACAGGTGCCGGGGCAGCTGGAACACTTAAAGTGTTACTTTCACTAAAGCACAAGAAGCTACCGCCATCAAACAATTTTACGGAACCAACTGAAAACAGTCCATTGATAGATAGCCCCTTCAGGATCCAGGCGGAAGTGGCGGACTGGGCCCCACGAGATGCCGATACCCCGCGCCGGGCCGCTGTCAGTGCATTTGGATTCGGCGGTATCAATGCCCATATGCTCCTGGAAGAATGGTTGAATCCGGATACGCGCGAAAAAGGTGCTGTAAATCTGCAAAAACAAGTTGTTGCAGAGAACGCCGATGATGATGATTGTCCTAAAACATCGACAATGGAAAAACCCCTGGTGGCGATCATAGGAATGAGCGCTGCCATGGGGAAGCTGTCGACCCTGAGAGCTTTTCAAGAGGCTGTTTTCAGTGGAAAATCCATCATTGAACATCATTCCCATCTTCGCGGTGCACAAATCGGCACAGATACCTATTTCCGGCAGATGGTTCCGGAACACGGCGCATTCATGGAAGAGATTTCCCTGGATATGGGTGTGTTTCGCATTCCCCCCAATGAAATTCCAGATATTCTGCCGCAGCATCTCCTCATGATGACGCTCTGTAGAAACGCCCTGATCGATGCAGGTGTCACCCTCAAGGAGAAAAGGCCTCGGATGGGCGTGATGGTGGGTGCTGATTTTGACTACGAAGCCACCAATTTTCATTTGAGATGGATCGTGAAAAAAAGTGTCCGTCGATGGGAAAAAAAATATGGGTTGAACCTTCAAGATTCAGATATCGCTGAATGGGTTCGTTCCCTGGAAGCATCCATCAGCCGGCCGTTGACTTCCAATCGGACCCTGGGCGCCTTGCCCAGCGTCATTGCGAGCCGTATCGCCAAGGAATTTCTATTGGGCGGGCCCAGTTTTGTGGTCTCGTGCGAAGAGGCAGCCGGCATAAAAGCCTTGGAAATAGGCGTCAGAGCCTTGCAGAACAACGACACAGACATGATGTTGGTGGGTGCTGTAGATTTTACCGGGGATCTTCGATACCTGGCTACGCACCATCAGGTCAGGCCCTATTCCGATGCAGGGTGTGTATCGCCCTTTGATTCGTCTGCTCAGGGCACTCTCCCCGGAGAAGGCGGTACGGCGCTGGTTCTCAAACGCCTGGATGACGCCATCACAGGAAAAGATCGTATTTATGCCATCATCAAAGGTTTTGGCGCTGCCGGTGGGATGGCGACGGATAGCGCGACTGTATCACCGGAAGCGTACCGGATATCACTTGAGCGTGGTATTCAGGAGGCTGGTATTGACTCGTCGGATATCAGCCTGTTTGAGGCGCACGGAAGTGGCATTTATGATGAAGACGCCATGGAGTCAAAAGTATTGAATGCGATTTCGACCGGCACGGGGCAGCATTGTGCCGTCAACAGCACCAAACCGATTGTCGGACACATGGGCGCCGCTTCAGGCTTGTCTTCCCTTGTGAAAACAAGCCTGTGTCTTTACCATGCCCTTATACCACCCCTGCCGAACTATCGATCGCCTGGCGATAACGCATGGAAAGAACGTTTTCACGTTCCCATCAAACCTCAGTACTGGTTTCGGAACCGGCAAACCAATCCCCGTCGGGCGTGTGTGGCCGTCATGACGTCCGATGGAAATTGCACACATGTTCTTCTGGAAGGGTATGAAGAAGCCGGGATAATATCGGCCCAAGGAGTCGCTCAAGACAAGCTTCGTCCTCTGGGATACCAATCCAGCGGTCTTTTTGTCGTTGAAGGTGATCATGGCCACGAGATCATAGAGAATCTGGGAGTTCTTTGGGACCAGATCCGTACCGGAGTTTCCAAGGGACGGCCCATGGAGAGGATCGCTCGGATCTGGTATGAAAAAAAGGGTGGTAGACCGGATAAGAAAAGAGCGCTCAGCCTGGTGATCAAAGATGTCCACGAAGCTGAGAACGAGATTCACAAAGCCAAACAGTTAGTCACTTCAGGGAAAAAAGGTTCTGCTCCGGGGCATGCAAACATATTTTACACGCCTGAGCCCCTGGGAACCTCTGCCGGCATTGCCTTTGTTTTTCCTGGCTCCGGAAACCACTATCTTGGTATGGGACGAGACATGGGTATCCAATGGCCGTCGATTCTGTGCCGGATGGACGCTGAGACCCGGCAATTGAAAAGACAAATGATTCCCGAACGCTTTGTACCTTATGGGACGTCCTGGGAAAAACGGTGGGAAACACATGCCTTGCATCAGATCCATGCCGATCCACTGCATGCAATTTTCGGGCAGGTCATGCACGGAAGTGTTACGGCAAGACTCATGCTGCAGTTCATAAACCAGCCCAATGCAGTCATCGGATACAGCCTTGGCGAAACTGCAGGATTGGTTGCCATGGGTGCCTGGAAGGGTCAAGATCGTCTGTTGGAACGGATGGTTGAATCACCTTTGTTCAAAACCGAGTTGACCGGGCCGTGCCTTTCCCTAAGGGGGGCATGGAACATCGATCCGGAAAAACGGTTTGAATGGCAGGTGGTGGCCGTGAATCGAGCGGCAGATGAGGTCATGACTGTTATTGAACAATTCCCCATGACCCGCCTGTTGATTATCAATTCGCCCAGGGAATCCGTCATTGGTGGAGAGAAAGAATCCATCCGGAAGGTTGTCAAGATGCTGGGTTGTAATGCCGTTATTCTGGACGGTGTGGTGACGGTTCACTGTGATGCGGTCAAACCAGTCGAGGATGACTACCGACAACTTCATCTGCACCCCATAGACCCGCCCGGGAATATTCGTTTCTACAGTTGCGCATGGGGTCATGCGTATGACTTGACCAGCGAGAAAGCTGCTGCATCCATACTGGACCAGGCACTTAACGGGTTCGATTTTACCCGGACCATTCAACAGGCCTACGATGATGGTATCCGTGTTTTTGTCGAAATGGGACCCCGTGCTTCCTGCACGCGGATGATACAGCAAACCCTCGAAGGCAGTCCCCATCTTGCCGTAGCTGTCAGCCGAAGCGATGACAACGAATACCTTGCAGTGTTGAAAATATTGGGTGCTTTGAGTGCGGAAAGAGTTGGTGTCGATCTCGATAAATTATATGGGAAAACAACCTATCCACCAGAAATAATAAATAATAATGATGAATTGCTGTTAGGGCCGACTGGTATGTTGAAAGCGAAGGCCTCGAACCAAATCCATATACGTGTGGGTGCTAAAACCCCCTTTCTTACCCTGCCACCATTACTACCGGACAAAACCGATTCAGATATTTCACTTCAGGGAAAATCGAAAATCGATGAGCCAACCGATCCCCTGTTCAAAACAGAGTCCATCCCTGGATATCAGTATGAAAGCGTTCCAGACCAGGTGACCCGGGAACTCATGCAATCTGTTCAGGAAAATGCCCAGGCAACCTCTGCAGCACACAAATCTTTCCTGGAATTTTCCAGCCGGATGACGAAAAACTACGAGGAAGCCATTGCCTTGCAGGCCCAGCTCCTGTCTGTTCATATAGAGCAAGCCGACCAGACCGGGGCAATTGTGACAGGATCCGGGAAGCGACAGTCCTCGGGAATTGCCCCGGTTTATTCCAGAAAAGACTGCCTGGAGTTTGCCACAGGATCCGTAGCCAAGGTATTCGGCCCTGAATTCGAAGTGGTTGATACCTACCAGGCCCGTGTGCGATTGCCGGACGAACCCCTCATGCTCGTGGACAGGGTTGTATCCCTTGTGGGTAAAAAATGTTCTTTGGGCGGTGGCCGGATTGTCACTGAACACGATGTGCTTCCGGGGGCCTGGTATCTGGATGGCAACCGCGCACCTGCCTGCATATCGGTGGAGGCAGGCCAGGCAGATCTGTTTCTCAGCTCCTACCTGGGAATCGATCACGTGGTCAAGGGCAGGAGAACCTATCGTTTGCTGGATGCCTGCGTGACATTTTTCAGGGGACTGCCGCAGCCGGGCGAGACGATTCGATACGATATTGAGATCGAAAAGTTCATACGTCAGGGAGATACGCACCTTTTCTTTTTTAAATTCAAAGGGTTTATCGGTGACAATCTGCTAATTCAAATGAAAGATGGTTGCGCGGGTTTCTTTACCGAGGAGGAAGTGCGGAGCTCCGGGGGGATCGTCGCTAAAAAGACCGACGGTGCTCGTAAAAAAGAAATGGTTAAGCGTGAATGGCTGCATCCGGCCCCGGTAACAATGGATGCGTTTTCCGAGGCTGCACTGGATGCCCTGAGATCAGGGCGCCTGGGCGGTGCATTTGGTGAGGCGTTTCAAGATAAAACCATGGCACCCTCTCTATGGCTGCCGGGCGGGCACATGCACCTCATCGATCGCGTTCTCACATTCGATCCCTATGGCGGGTCTTTTGGCAGGGGTATGATATGCGCTGAAGCAGATGTTCATCCAGACGATTGGTTTCTGACATGTCATTTTGTCGATGACATGGTTATGCCGGGCACGCTCATGTACGAATGTTGTGCACACACATTGCGGGTATTTCTGCAACGCATCGGATGGATCAGTGAAAAAGAGAATGCATGTTATGAACCGGTTGTAGGGGTTGAAAGTGTGTTGAAATGCCGGGGGCCTGTGACACCGAACACACACCATGTGGTGTATGAAATCGAAATCAAGGAAATGGGGTATGGCCCGGAGCCATATGCTATTGCCGATGCTCACATGACTGCCGATGGATATTACATTGTTTTTTTTGACAGTATTTCCCTGAAGCTGACTCATGGCACACGGGAAGAAATAGAGGGTATCTGGAGGCGTGGCGCAAAACAAACCGACCCATGGGAAATTCCCCGGACCATGAAAAAAACGTCAATGACTGAAAATGTGAGCCAAGCGATATTCAATCGGCAACAACTGGAAGAATTCGCCTTTGGCAGTCCTTCTCGGGCCTTTGGAGAACCGTACGGGGAATTTGACAGCCACCGGTTTATTGCCAGGTTGCCGAGACCACCCTATCTGTTCATGGACCGGGTGGTTGCAGTTGAGCCTGAACCCTGGGTACTGAAACCCGATGGCTGGATCGAAGCCGAATTGGATGTTGATCCGGGTGACTGGTTTTTCCGTGCCAACCGTACACCTTTGATGCCGTTTTGTGTTCTGAATGAAATTGCACTTCAGCCCTGTGGCTGGCTGGCGGCATACCTGGGTTCGGCCTTGCGGAGTGAAAAAGATCTCAGGTTCCGAAACCTGGGTGGTACTGCTGAAATCAGAGGAGATGTGTCTGCAGAAACTTCGTCCCTTACCACGCGGGCACGTTTGACACAGGTGTCTGAGGCCGGTGACATGATCATCGAACACTTTGATTTCCAGATCCTGAAATCCGGGGAGATGATCTATCAGGGACAGACTCATTTTGGTTTTTTTACCCAAAAAGCCCTGTCTGAACAGGTGGGATTGCAGCAGATCGATATGTCTCGATATACCTTCCCCGAAGATTCGGCAACCAGTAAGCGGATGGTGATGCCGGATCATGCACCTGCGGCACCGGACGATCCCGCCGGGCATGTCCATGGCAAAGCGGTACTGCCTGGACGGGCCATACGCATGATCGATCGCATCGATGGGTATTTCCCGGAAGGAGGACCCCATGGGTACGGTATCATCAAGGCTTCGAAAGAAGTTTTGCCCGAGGAATGGTTTTTCAAAGCACATTTTCTGGGTGATCCGGTCTGCCCGGGCTCTCTGGGTCTGGAGTCCTTGATACAGCTGCTGAAGTTCATGGCCCTGGATCGCTGGTCACATCTGGCCCACGATCATTGCTTTACCCTGAAATCGGATATCCATCATCAATGGACCTATCGCGGACAGATTACACCTGAAAACAAGCGCATGGAGCTTATCGCAGTGGTGACAAGCGTTGTGAAAAAGCCATTTCCCGTATTGACTGCCGATAGTCTGTTGACAGTTGACGGATTGCCCATTTATCATATGGAAAATTTTTCTATCGGCTTGGAACCAAAAAAATGAAATACTCAAAGGTCCATATAACCTCTTTCGGATATGAACTGCCCCCGAATGTGGTGAGTTCGGAAGATCTGGAAAAACGCCTGGCACCGCTTTACGACACTCTCCACTTTCAGAAAGGGCAGTTGGAATCACTCACGGGTATTCGTGAAAGAAGATTCTGGGATCCAGGCTTTAGGATGGCGCAAGGTGCGATTCTTGCGGGAGAAAAATCCATTGCAGCAGCAGGGATCGATCCCCGGGCGATCCGGATGCTGGTGTACGGCGGGGTTTGCCGCGATAATCTGGAACCGGCTACAGCCTGTGCCGTATCCAATGGCCTGGGGCTAGGACCGGACACGCTGGTTTACGATGTTTCCAATGCATGTCTCGGAATTCTGAATGGAATGGTTCAGGTGGCGAATGCCATCGAACTCGGCCAGATATCCGCCGGGCTCGTGGTATCCTGTGAATCCGCTCGGGAGATTGTAGACAGCACCATCCAAAGAATGCTGGAGGCCGGAACCATGGATGTGTTCAAGCAGACAGTTGCTACCCTGACAGGTGGTTCAGGAGCTGTTGCCGTGCTGCTGACGGATGCGTCTCTGTCTGACCAAAACCACCGACTCCTGGGGGGGGACTATAGATGCGCCACCGAACATCATACCCTTTGTACCTGGGGGCCTGACAGTGGTATCTCCGCTGTGGGAAAACAGGTCATGAACACGGATTCTGTGGGAGTTTTGAAACATGGGGTAGCGCTGGGCATAGAGACATACCGGGCATTCCGTAATACACTCTCACTTACTGCGGCCCAGCCTGACAAGACCGTCTGTCACCAGGTTGGTTCGACTCACCAGGACACGATTTTGAAGGCCATTGGCATTTCCAGAGAACGAGATTTTGTAACATATCCGTATCTGGGCAATATAGGAACTGTATCCCTGCCCATCACGGCTGCCATCGCTGCTGAACGTGATTTTTTCAAAGTAAACGACCTGGTGGGGATGCTGGGTATCGGTAGCGGGTTGAATTGTTTGATGTTGGGAATTGCTTGGTAGAAAACAGTATACAGGAAAAAGAATACAGAACACAGAAGGCTGTTAGGCTGTAGACTATTAGACTGTTAGGCTGCTAATAGCCTAATAGTCTACAGCCTAATAACCTAAAAATCATTATGTCACACAAACCCATCAATTTATCTCCATTCCGACACTTATACCCCTTTGATTCCCATTTTATGGATATCAGCGGGTTCAAGTATCACTATGTGGATGAAGGGGCGGGTTCGCCTGTCATCATGGTGCATGGCAACCCGACATGGTCGTTTTATTACCGGCAGCTCATTCAGGCGCTTTCCCATCAATACCGGACTATAGCCGTAGACCATATTGGTTGTGGGCTATCGGACAAACCAACCCAAGATCAATACGACTATACGCTTGACTGCCGGATAAACGATCTGGAGCGTTTCATCAGCCGTTTGGAATTAAAGGATAAAATAACACTGGTGCTCCATGATTGGGGCGGCATGATCGGTATTGCTTATGCACTCAGGCATTTGGACCGGATGGATAAAATTATCCTGCTCAACACCGCAGCATTTTTTCCTCCCCAGGGCCGTCCCCTGCCCTTCAGGCTGAAATTGATCCGACATATCAAACCGTTTGCAAATGTGGCGGTTTTAGGGTTCAACGCTTTCGCACGCAGCGCCCTTTTCATGGCAACGGCCAAGGGCTTGTCAGGTGATGTGAAATCGGGACTATTGGCGCCATACAACTGCCGGCAGAATAGAATTGCGACGCTCAAGTTCGTGGAAGACATCCCCCTCAAACCAACTGATCCGAGCTATGATACCGTGAAAACAGTACAGAACGAATTGCATCGCCTGAGGAAATTACCGATGCTTATCTGCTGGGGAATGAAGGATTTTGTCTTTACCAAAGCGTATCTCGATGAATGGTGCCATCGCTTTCCAGACGCCCGCGTGCATACTTTTGAAGATGCCGGTCATTATGTCCTGGAGGATGCAGCCGAGATGGTGATTGACCGCATACGTAAATTCATGTTAAAAGACAGATTGAGAGAATGAGTGATAACTTGTTGAAAAAACAACTATTAAAAGTAAGTAGTATGTAGTAAGTAGCAAGCGGTAAGCTGCTGACGACTTTCGTTTCATGCTTGCAACCTAAAACCTAAAACCTAACACGTATTTCTCACTACCTATGACCCATGAATATTCAACAGACGAAATGGTAAACGTGGCTTCCCTGCTTCGGGAAATGGCATGCAATCAACCCTACACGCGGGCTGTGGTTTGTCCGTTGCGGCAGAACCGGGACAGGGGAATTGCCTACGCTCACCTTACCTTCAGACAGCTGGACAGGGAGTCTGATTGCCTGGCACACGGCCTCCTTCGCCATGGTATCAAGCGAGGTACCCGGACCATCCTGATGGTAAAACCTAGTCTCGAATTTTTTGCTCTGACCTTTGCCCTTTTTAAAGTCGGTGCGGTGCCCGTAATGGTGGATCCGGGAATGGGAATGAAGAGGATGCTCAACTGTCTATCAGAGAGCAAAGCAACGGCTTTTATCGGCATACCCCTTGCCCAGGCGTTACGTGTATGTACTCCCGGCTCTTTTAAATCAGTACATATATCCATAACAATCGGCAAACAATGGTTTTGGAGAGGCCCCAGGCTTGAGGATATTCGCCGAACACCCTGGGAACCGTTTCCAATAGCAAAAACCCGGAAAGACGAAACTGCAGCGATTCTCTTTACGACCGGCAGTACAGGCCCGGCAAAGGGGGTCGTCTATACCCACGGTATTTTCGATGCCCAGGTGCGGCATATCAAAGACAGATTTGACATTACACCCGGTGAAATCGATTTGCCGACATTCCCGCTGTTTGCGCTGTTCGATCCCGCTCTTGGAATGACCGCCGTGATACCGGATATGGACCCCACCAAACCGGCAACGGTGGACCCTGAGCGCATCATCGAGCTGATTCTGAACCATGGGGTGACGAATATGTTTGCATCTCCGGCACTGCTCAATCGTGTGGGTCGTTACGGCCAGACACATAGCATCAAGCTACCGTCATTGAAGCGGGTCATTTCGGCGGGTGCACCCGCACTGCCAGACAATCTTGAGCGTTTCAGTCGGTTGCTGGAGCCGGAAACTGAAATTTTCCCTGGCTACGGAGCTACCGAAGCCATGCCCGTGTCTGTCATGGGAAGCCATGAAATATTGCAAAAGACACGCCGGCTGAGTGAACAGGGATATGGGATATGTGTCGGCCGGGTATTGCCGGGTCTGAAAGTGCGCATCATCCGCATCAGCGACGATACCATCCCCCAGTGGTCCGATGGTCTGATTGTTCCGGACGGTGAAATTGGTGAGATAACGGTCAAGGGTGATCTTGTAACCCATCGGTATTTTGAAAGAAAACGGGATGATTTGCTTTCCAAGATAGAAGAGAGCACCAGTGTGTGGCACCGCATGGGAGATCTTGGATGGATCGATACGGAAAAACGACTCTGGTTTTGCGGGAGAAAAAGTCACCGCATTATAACACTGACCCAGACCCTGTTTACCGTTCCCTGTGAGGCCATATTTAATTGTCACCCACACGTTTTCAGAAGTGCCCTGGTAGGTATCGGGCCGCAACCCAAACAAAAACCGGTTATATGTATTGAACTGGAAAAGACCCGTCAGAAGAAAAACAAGCAGAAGATTACCCAGGAGCTGCTGGAGCTTGCCAAGGATTCCGTCCTCACTCAGGAAATCGATACTATTTTATATCACAAGGCATTTCCGGTGGATATACGGCACAATTCAAAAATATTCCGCGAGAAGCTGGCGGTTTGGGCGGGAGCCAGGGTGCGATGAAATTGATAGAAAAACAGATGAACGTCCAATCTCTGAACAATGCACGCGTTCTGGTGACAGGCGGTGGTGGATTTCTTGGAAAAGCCATTATCAAACGTCTTTTGACGCACACACCGGATATCAGATCTTTGAGCCGGAACCGGTATCCGGAACTTGATGCACTCGGTGTAGAACAGATACAAGGGGATATCAGCGATTTGGCTGCTGTGGAACGGGCCTGTCAGGAGCGGGATCTTGTGTTTCATGTGGCGGCAAAAACCGGCATATGGGGAGTGTACCAGGATTTTTACAATACGAATGTCGCCGGCACACGCCATGTTGTGAAATCCTGTCAACAGCATGATATTTCATATCTGATCTATACCAGCTCACCGAGTGTTGTATACCATGATGATGCAGATATCATGGGGGTTGATGAGTCTGCCCCCTACCCCGACCACTATCAAACCTATTATCAAGAAACAAAATCCATGGCTGAACAACTTGTCGTCCAGGCATCGGATCCTTCCCTTAAGACCATTGTGCTCCGACCCCATTTGATCTGGGGACCGGGAGATTCACAGTTTGTTCCCAGAATTATTCAAAGGGCCGGATCTCTCAGGCGGGTCGGTGACGGAAAAAATCGAATTGATACGACATTCATCGACAATGCAGTCCAGGCCCATATCCTTGCTGCCGAAAAATTGCTTGAGAATAGACACCTTTCGGGAAATATATATTTTATCAGCCAGGGAGAACCCATTTATTTGTGGGACATGGTGGATCATATCCTGATGTCAGCCGGTCGAAAACCGGTCAGAAAATCGATTCCCAAGGGCCTGGCTTATGCTATCGGTTACATCATGGAAGTAGTGTACAAGAGCCTGCGAGTTGCTTCAGAACCCAGAATGACCCGCTTCCTGGCCAATGAACTGTCCAGGAATCACTGGTTCGACATCAGTGCTGCAAGAAAAGATCTGGGTTATGTGCCGGAAGTATCCATTGCGGACGGATTGGCGCAATTAAAGGATTGGATGGAAACATGGAACTGACAGACCTGCTGCCGGTGGAAGAATGGATGAAGCTGGAGGAAGACATTCATGAACGATATGGGCTGGATACCAATGTGTTCAACACGGATGGTATCCGGATTACACCCTATAAATCATGGGTGAACCAGATCTGTCCAGAGATCAAAGCTACTGACAAGGGACAAAGCTTTATCTGTGCGGTGGCCCACATGAATTTGGCTATCATGGCCCGCAACAGTGCAGAGGCGATTGCCGAGGAGTGTGATGCCGGTATCGTCAAGATTGTCGTGCCGATTTTTGTTGCGGATACGTTTGTCGGTACTGTGGGAGCCTGTGGGAAATGCCTGGATGACGGTGAAGTTGATTCGTTTCTGGTCAACAAGATTACCGGGATCGATGAAGAAAAAGTGGAAAGCCTGGCCCAGGATATAGCGCGTATATCTTCTGAAACCATTACAGAACTAATCGCCTACGTGGAAGAAAAGGTTCAGAATATAATTCAGCAATATGAGACCAAGTGCTGAATTATTAGGCTTTTAGGCTGTAGGCTATTAGACTGTTAGCTGCTAAAAGCCTATAGTCTAACAGCCTACAGCCTAACCTGGTAACTGATCGTAAAAGTACAGCATGGTATCGGACCGGGTTACAATACCGATAACCCGGTCATTTTCGACCACAGGAAGTCGACCCACGTCGTATTTCACCATCAACTGAGCCGCCTTTGTTGGACTCTTACCCGGTGCAATGGTGACGATCTTTCTGCTCATATAAGCCTTTACCGGTGATTTCATCTGCTTTGTTTTTTTTATTTTTCGAAAATCTCGTCTGGAGATAATCCCCACAAGTTCATCATTTTCCAGTACGGGTACGCCTGTACACCCTTTTTTACGAAGCAGAAAGGCCACATCTTCCATGGTGTTGTTGGATAGTACCGTTACCACGGGAAAAGACATGATATCGCTGATTTGAGCCGATGCCGGCTGATTTCCCTGAATCAGTGTGAGGATCTTTTCACGGACAGCCTCCGGGCGACTGTTTTTCAACATGGCAGAGCCGGCCCCTGGGTGTCCACCACCGCCAAGACCCCGCATGACTAAACCAATGTCGATTTTATCGGCATGGCTCCGGCCGATCACCATGCAGCTGTTTTTCTGTTTATTGAAGAAGACTCCCACCGCAGCATCGACGTTCAGTATCTCACGATACATTCGCATGACCACAGCCAGACTTTCCACATGGCCGCCGATTTCCATGTGACTGACGCTGATGGTGTGCCCCTTTATCCGAAGACGCTCGGCATCCTGAAGCATGCTGAAAAGGATTTCTTTCTGTTTTTCACCATAAGCCGGTCGTAAGAAAGATGTGGCAACCGTCAAGTCGGCTTTCAGCTCCAGTAAATAGGCGGCAGCATAGGCATCTTCCGCGGTTGTGGATGGGAATGTCAGGTTGCCCGTGTCTTCATAGATCCCCAGAAGAAAAAGGGTTGCCTGAATAGGAGTTAGAATATTCCGTTCCTGTTTGATTCTGCGGAGCAGCAGGGTGATGGTGGCACCTGTGACCTCACAGACCATCCAGGGGGTGCTTATGTTACCACGTATGGGGTGATGATCCCAGAGCTGGATATCGAGATCGTTCCTTGTCTGGAGACTCGCCATTCCTTCCAGGCGTTCCCATTTATTGGTATCTACGACGGCCAGGTGGTTCACTAAATCCAGATCCACCTCTTCGAAGGTATGGGTTTTAAAAACATCCTTGTGGATCGATAAAAACGCTTTCACATTGGGATTGACCTGTTTGGGAAGAACAGGAATCGCGTCTGGAAAGAGTATTTTAACCGCCATGACAGATGCCAGCGCGTCAAAATCTGCATTTCGATGGGTGGTGATGATTCTCATAGTTCTAATTCTTCTCCCAATTAGTTGGGAGAAAGGGTTCCAGGGTTCCAGGATTCAAGGATCCAAGCTAGCAGGAAAGCAAGGTCTCGTCTTTGAGCGTTGAACCGAATCGCTTGACCGCCTCTTCAACCGTAAAGCATTCTTTCTCTGTGCCACGAATATCGAGCTGCACTTTACCGCCGTGCAACATGATCAGACGATTCCCATATTTGATGGCTTGTTCCATGTTGTGGGTCACCATGATAGCAGTGAGTTGATGCTGGTGGATGATTTCTGCCGTCAGGGTCATCACCCGAATGGCGGTTTTGGGATCGAGCGCAGCGGTGTGTTCATCCAAAAGCAACAGTTTCGGGAGTGACAGGGTTGCCATCAAGAGCGTCAAGGACTGACGTTGGCCACCGGAAAGGAGGTTCACTGTCTGCTTCAAGCGGTCCTCCAGACCCAGTTTCATCTGTTGCAATAAGCGGACGTAGTGTTCACGCCGGGTGCGGGAAACCCCCCACCGCAAGGTTCTCGCTTTCCCACGAAGGTCGGCCATGCCGAGATTTTCCTCGATGGTCATAGAGGCAGCCGTTCCCATGAGCGGATCTTGAAAAATACGCCCTAGGTAGATTGCGCGTTTATATTCCGGAAGACGAGTAACATTCAGACCATCGATGAAGACATCACCCTGGTCCGGGAGGCAGGTTCCGGAGATCAGATTCAACAGCGTGGTCTTTCCAGCGCCATTACTACCGATAACGGTGACAAACTCGCCTTTATCCAGGGAGATATCGATATTGTCAATGGCGGCTTTTTCATCCGGAGTCCCGGCATTGAATACTTTCCTGACACCATTTAATTTCAGCATTATATTTATCCAAATTACACGAATTCCGGATCAGATGCCTCTCAGATGCAGCTTGCTCTCCTTCTCCTTTTTCAGGGCAGGAATTCCCAGAGCCAGAATGACCATGATGCCGGTGGCCATCTTTAAATCGGTGGGAGCAAGCCCTAACCGCAGGCCCATGGAAATGATCAGTTTGTAGACGATTGACCCGACAACGGCCGCAAGGGTCATGCGCTGTACGGATCGTGCTTTAACGAGGGTCTCCCCTATAATGATCGATGCAAGTGCGGATACAATCATGCCGATACCCATACCGACATCTGCAAAGCCCTGATCCTGTGACACCAAGGCACCGGACAAAGCCACGAAGGCATTGGAAAGACCCAACCCCAGAACGGTCATGCGGTCCGTGTCTACCCCTAGTGTCCGAATCATCTGTTCATTATCGCCGGTGGCCCGCATGGCGAAGCCAAACTGTGTGTGCAGAAAGAGGTCCAGGAGTATCTTCATGGCAATGGTCACAACGAGAAAAAAGAGAATAATGGGGATAAACCGATTGATATCCAGGTTTTCCAGGGGAGTCAGGATGGTATCGACGGTCAACAATTGAATATTCGAGCGTCCCATGATGCGCAGATTAATGGAATACAGCATGGTCATCATCAGAATGCCGGCCAGGAGGCTGTTGATTTTCAGGCGGGTATTGAGGAGACCCGTGCAACAGCCGGCCGCAAATCCGCTCACAACAGAGATGAGGATGCTGAGGAGTGGTGATACGCCTTCCACGATCAAGCGGGCTGCCACGGCCCCTCCCAGTGCAAAGCTGCCGTCCACTGTCAGATCCGGAAATGCCAGAATTCGAAAGCTGATAACGATGCCCAATGCTACGAGCGCATAAGCCAGGCCCAATTCCAGGGATACCGGTACTATTCTCAGAAAACCGTCGAAAAACATCCTGTCACCAAGTAGATACCCGGATCCAAAGGGCCAGGCACTGATTCAACTCTATAAAGGTTAATGTTATACACATTCAGCGTGTGATAAATTATAAATCCGAATATCGAAATACGAAACAAATCCAAATATCGAATGCTCAAATGGTTCAAACATGGTGCTGAACTTGTCTCTCCAATGTCTTGTTTTGATCATTTGAATTTGGAGCATTCAGTATTGCCCTTCGACCTTGCTCAGGGCGGTGAGCTAGTCGAACCGTTTAGGATTTTGAATTTCGTGCTTCGGATTTAAAGAACTACCGCCATCGGCATAGCCAAACATTCTCTGACCTGGTCCAAAGGATCAGATTTCGTGATGAAAGGTCTTTTAGGGTTTTATTACTTGTCCCTGCTCGTCCCAAAGTTTATCGGATGCTTTTTCAACTAGCGTCAGTGGGAGCTTCAAACCTTGTTGTTTGGCATGTTTCAGACTGACCCACAAAGTGTAGCCGGAGGCAAGCCCTGCAGGGATCTGACCGGGATCTTCACCTTTGAGTATCCGAGCGGCTTTCTTCCCGGCGGTATATCCGATTTTGAAATAATCGAGCCCATAAGCGGCTACGGCACCCCTGGCGGTGCTGTCACGATCGCCGGCAAAGAGAGGAATGTTGTTTTCATTGCAAACTTTGGTAATGGACTCAAAGGCTGAAACCGCTGTATTGTCCGATGTGATATGGATGGCATCAACACGCCCTACCAGGCTTTGTGCAGCCTGCAACACCTCTGAACTGTTGGATATATGGGCCTCCACCAGTTTCCCCCCCATTTTATTGATCGCGGATTTCATTTCCTGAATATGAAATGTCACATTGACATCGCCGGGGTTATAGATGGTTCCCCACCGTTTAGCATAGGGGACCAGATCCTGATACATTTGACACTGCAGCTCGATGGGCCAGCGGTCACTGACACCCGTCACATGTGTCCCGGTGGAACCGAGCTTTGGCACGATGCCGGTGGCAACGGGATCTGTTACAGATGAAAAAACGATCGGGATGGTTTTTGATACTTTCACCGAAGCCTGGGCGTTGGGTGTGCTGATGGCGTGAATCAGATGGACCCTGTCATCTTCGAATTTTCTTGCGATGATGGCACAATTGGGTTGTTCGCCTTGAGCGTTCTGCCGATCGATTATGATGTTCTCCCCCTCGACGAATCCTTCCTCTGCCAGAGCGGCCTTGAAACCCTTTGAATCGTTATCCAGGGCCGGATGCGAAACAATCTGTGCTTCCCCGATACGAAACATCTCGGCCGACACGGTCAGTGGCAATACCAGACTGATGATTATGAGAATACCCCATAAACCTGTAATTCTTTTCATTTATCTACCTCCCTTTTGTTATAGGATCCCTAAGCGCCTCAAACAGCACAAATCGCTATTGGATCACCCATTTCGCTCTATCGATGATGAAAACCGAAAGCTGAGTTATCCCCTTTAACCCTTAAAAGCGACACCGTCGCGAAAATTAAAATTGCGAAGCGATTTTATTTGCCGACGGTTTTGACCATTTCCGTCACAAATGCGGCATTGGTACCACAACAGCCTCCCACCATGTCAGCGCCTTCATCGATGACCCGTTTGATATCGTCGGCAAACTCCGATGGTGTCTGCTCATAAATGGTGATGTCGTCTTTTGGGATCGGTTTTCCGGCGTTGGGTTGAATCAATATGGGCCTGGTTGTGGCTTTGCGTAGTTCACGCGTGAGTTCGATAATATCGCTGCTGCCTAGTGTGCAATTAGATGCCACGGCATCCGCGCCATTTTCTGCTAATGTTGCCGCACATTGTTCAATGGTTTCACCCATCATGGTGAAGAAACCATTGGGTGTTTTGTTGTAGGTAATACCAGCAATGACAGGGATATTACCGGCGCGTTTGGCACCTTTGAGTGCTGCGGTTGCTTCGTCGAGAGAAAACATGGTTTCAATACTGATGATGTCTGCACCACCTTTGATGAGTGCCGAGGCCTGGTGAAAGAAGGCTTCTTCCAGCATTTCAAATGTAGCATCTCCCATGGGTTTGAACATCTTTCCGGTGGGTCCGATATCGCCCGCCACGAAAGCGTTCTCCGGGCATACACGTCCGGCGAGTTGGACAGCTGCCAGGTTAACTGCCTCCATTTGGTCGGCATGCCCCTTGATGCCGAGCTTGAGTGCTGAACCACCAAATGTATTGGTGTGAACGACGTCGGCACCTGCATTAAAATATTGCTGATAAATACCCATGATAACGTCGGGTTTCTCGAGATTCCACATTTCTGGGACACCACCGGCCGGGAGGCCGGCCTCCAGCAGCATGGTTCCCATGGCACCATCAAAGAAAACGATTCTGTCTTTCACCAGATTCAGAAATAAATTTTCGTTCATTCGTGATCTCCTGATAAAATCGTGTAACGATTTTATTATTATTTAGTGTCCATCCAGGAATGAGGATTTTTGTTCAAGGTCAAGGCATGCGAAAAAAATAACCGCAGGCATACGTTTGATATTCCGAGGATTATTTTTTTCGCATAACGATGAGATTGGGCAAAAAGACCATTTCTGGACGGACACTATTTGACTGTCACGACCGGGCATAGTGCCTTTAAGATGACATATTGAGCCGTCGAACCAAATACAATTTTTTCTACCTTGGAGCGACGTTTGATGCCGATGATGATCTCATCAATTTTCTGCTCTTCGGCAAAGTGAAGGAGATCTTCTCCTGCGGAAAGACCCCGGATCAACAAGTGGGATTCACATGGGATGCCATCACCGGTTACAATATTTTTTTCGTATTCAAGATCAAGTTCCGCCTTTTCGATATTCGATCTATCCGATTCAGTCCCCTTTACCATCGATGTGGCAATGGCGACTGACGCTCCAAAAGCTTGTGCATGTTCAGTGGCCAGACGCACTGCCTCCTTGGATGAATTGGAACCATCAAAGCAAACCATAATTTTCATTTTCTTCTCCTTGAACATGTTTATTGTTCGTTTTTAACCTGGGTTGTGGAAACAACAACGTCGCGTTTGAAAAAAATCGTGTGACGAATTCGGCTAAGGTTTTGTCCTCCTGCATTAACACAGATTTTGCAACTTTGCCATATGCGGTTGCATTTATCTGTAAGGCTGTTATTTTACCCTAACATGAGACATCTATTGTCCGTCCACAAATGAGGATTTTTGCGTAAAATCATGGCGTCCAACGCAGATATCGCGGAAAAAGACCATTTGTGGATGGGCAATATCTAATAGACGAGGAGACACAGCCGTGATCCGCAGATACTTTTTCCCAGTAACCATAGGATTCATACTGCTTTGTACGGGGTGTTTTGTTTTTGGTACCAGCAAGGATTATCACCCGTTCGATCCTGATGATCTTGAATCGATTCAACCGGGTATTACAACGGCCACAGATATCTCCGGATTGTTTGGCGCTCCCACGAGTACTGTTGAATTGTCGAATGGGAATGCTTATATCTATCATCGTTCCGTTGCCAAGGCAACATTGATATGGCTGGTGCTTGTCAGCTTTGCAAACTACGACACTCAGGTCGATCAGATTGTCTTTTTCTTCGACAAGAACGATCTTTTGACGCACTATGGTGCGAGTTTAAATGCAGACAAGGCTGGTTATGGGTTGCCGTTTTAAACATCGGTTTGCGATGCTTGCCTTGCTCGGAGGCATTCTATTGAGCTTTTCAGGATGCCTTTCCTACCAGTACGAACGCAGGGTCGAGGGTGTTGAGATTAAAGATCCGGCTGATGCTTACTCTTTAGGCAAAACAACCATCGGTAATGTATTGTGCAGCTTGGGCGCACCTGATGAGGTTCATTCCCTTGACAACACGGATTTGCTGGTCTACCAGCGCTCCCTTTTTCAGGAGAACGGTCTTTCTCTGGGGATTCCGGTGTTCGATATGGCCACAGGCTGGAGTGTTAAGATATCGGCAGCGGGTGCGGTGACACGCTACGACACCCTGATATTTTGGTTCAATTCCCAGGGCACGCTGCAGGATATCGTTTTTGAAAAAGCATCGGGCAGGTCTTATCTCAAGACACTTTTCTCAAAGCAAAATGACTGATGCTGAAATGACTTGCAACGCGCCGGATTATCCGGAAGTTGCCGGGAGGTCCATACGGGAAATGTACCGCCAGGTCGGGGATCTGGTTCTCGATGAAAAAGGTATCGCCCAAAGGAGCTTGATGGTCCGTCACCTGGTACTGCCGGATGGTCAGGCAGGCACACGCAAAATTATACGGCTTCAGACTGAAATGCCTTGCGCCAGGACCGATCAGTTTCGTGAAATTTCCGGGATAGCCCGAATTTTTCATGGTCTTTTTCGTGATTTCGTACTTTCGTGTTTTCGTGATAAAAGATCTCTTTCTTTTCTCCCGCAAGTTTGTCTCTGCGCTCCCCTTGACTCGATTTCCTACATGTTTGCGTAAACCTTTTGCCGGTGTTTTGCAGCCGACTGCAGAACACCGACTTTGATGTCAACGTAGTCGTAGACTCTGGCACTTTTTTTATTTGCTGCCGGCCTGAGAACCCGTCCAAGATATTGAAGAACTCTTCCACTGAAACGGATGGGTGTTGCCAGGAAAAGGGTCGTCAGAGTGGGGCAGTCAAACCCCTCCCCCACCAATTGGCCGGTGGCAATTACAACGGGTACTGCGCCGCTCCTGAGACGATGGAGAACGTTTTTCCGTTGTTCGTTCGACAAATCACCCGTCAAGAGATCGGCGTCTACACGATGTTTATACCGCAGGAGCGACAGGAGTGTTTCACAATGTCTCTTTCTATCTGAAAGCACCAGGCAGACGCCCTCACCCTTTTTAATTTCTTTGACCACGTCCAATGCAATGAGATGATTTCGATCATCGTTCATGGTCAGTTCAAGTAACATCTTGCTGTAACTGTTCACAGGGTCATGATACGGTTCGAAATCGGTTTCGCGAAGAATGATTTCAGCTTCTAGGATATGTCCTTCCTCGATCAAGTGAGATTTGTCCACGGAATGGTGTATGTCACCCAGGTGCCAGAATATCAAATTTGAAAGGTTATCCCTGCGAAAAGGGGTGGCCGACAGACCGAGCATAAATTTTGCATCAAATTCCGTTACGGCATCCGTGAAAGTCCGACTAGGCGTCCTATGACACTCATCAACGATGACATGCCCTATTCTCTTTGATACAACATCTGCACAACGATAAAGGGACTGGACAAGTGCGACGGTAATCGCATCCCCAATCTGTTTTTTTCCCGATCCAATCAATCCGATTTGTGATTCCGGGATTCCAAAAAAACGATTGATTTGTTCAATCCACTGGTAGGCCAGGTCTTTTGTGTGAACGACCACCAAAGCAGGTTGCTGCCTTTGAGCGATCATAAATAGGCCCATGACGGTCTTGCCGCTACCGGTGGGCGAATTCAGGGTACCAAAATCTCTGGAGAGCATTTTATCGACAGCCTTTTTCTGAAAAGATTTCAATTCTCCACGGAAAGAAAAATTTGCTGACGGCAGTGTTCTTCTAAAATCTTCCATCTGGTATGCAATGTTGTCATGCCGGCACATCATGATTAACTGCCGGAGGTATCCCCTGGGAATCCACAGGGTTTCTTTGTGACGGTGAAAAAAGCGAAGCAGTTTGGGGACGTTTCGGTTCCATCTTCCCATTCTGGCGTTTTCGAGCCATTTGGGATTGGGGATGGTCAGTTTGCCGATGAGCTTTGTTTTGAGCGCTTCGGGAATATCGGAAAGCCTCAGGTCTCTAGACAACTCGATTTTCAATGTGACCTCAACCATAGCACGATCGGGATTACGAGTATAGCCAGCAGTATCAACAAGCCTGGTACTGAAATATAGGCGCTATACCAGGGTTTGCCTGTTGCATTGGCGCGTTTGAGTTCAGCAAGAAACCAGTTGCCGATCAGGATGGCGGCTATCAGGACGGGAATGATTTTAAGAAAAAAAACAATGTTTTTCATGAAAGGTCAGACCAATATTAGAAGCAATCTCAAAAATAGGATTTTGGTTCAATAAAAAAGCAAAGCGGACAGCCCTGCTTGCCCAAAATGGCTATTTCAGAGCACCGCTACTGCATTCAGGCCCTGCCTATGGTGTTGTTTTTGATTAAATATTTGAGTTGAGATTTCTGGGAGTTTGTCAATCCTGCAAACTGTACGGTCTGTCGCTTTATTTTCCGGTAGGGATACAAGACTTCGCCCACCGCAAAATCAGAAACCTTCTTAAAGGGTATGCGATCAAGTTTCAGGTCATTGTCGGTCATAACCTTTAGTTCATATGACTTATTTCCGATGAGAAAACCGGTATCTTCATAATCGAAAGCCAGTCCTCCCATACTGATATTGTGTACCTGGTTCATTCTGGCCGAGTTTTCCATGATAACGAAAACGCCGTCCCGGGCGTTGAAACGCGGCCGCTTACGGAATCTAAGTGTGAGAAGTCTTTTAAAAAAAGGAAGAAGCATCGTATCACCAAGTAGTAAGGAATCTTTTTAAAGGATACCTTGATTCCAGAAAGGTTGTTTCCCAAACAATAAAAAATATTTTACAGAAATATGAAAATTTTGTCAAGTAACAACTAAATGTTGAGAACCGTCAGATAATTGTAGTAAAGTATGGTTTGAACCAATCTGATTCAGTTCAGGTTTAAGGAGGAATTGCAAAATGGCCAAAAGTCCAGAGATAGGTTACAAAGTTGTCGCAACCATTACAGGCTCAGAAGGAACATGCGGTGCAGGTCACAAGGTGGGCGAATCCTTTGAGATCAGTTGTCATAATCCTGCGGGCCTATGTGGCTGGTTTTATCACGACATTTTCCCGAGCCTGCAAACATTTCAATTCGGTGGATCGTTACCGTGGTGGCATGGTGATACTATCAGCCTGCAGTGTCCGGACAGCCACAATCTTGTAACAATTAAACTTGAAAGATCGAAACGATAATCCATTACCGCATGTTTGTAACCATCTATCTTATTATGCTGCGGGCCTAACGGAGCCTAACGATCTCAGACAGTTGCCCGACTTTAAAACGAACCCCCGCAGACCTTTGTACGTGGTATCGCTTGGGAAAAATAAGGGACGCTCCTTTGATTATAAGTTTCGTTTCTTTCGAATGTTTTTCAACCGCCAGTTTCCGTTTAACCCATGTTGTGCACGGTTAGGCTCAAAGCTTTCTTCATTCCACCATGGGCCAGATCCAGCAAATGCCTGTGATGGGTGAAAAAGATCACCTGGGTTTTTTCAGAAAGGTAGGCCAGTACTTCAAGCGTGGCCAGAGCCCTTTTATCGTCAAACCGCAACAGGATATCATCTACCACAAAAGGTAGAGGTTCGTTATTTTCCAGAAATTGTTCCAGGCTGGCAAGTCTGAGAGCCAGGTATAACTGGTCGGCTGTGCCGTCGCTCATGCCGGTCACCATAACCGGCTGTCCACTTTCCGGTCGAATGCCCACCAGGATCGGGGTGCCCTTGTCGTCATAGTCAGCACGCACGCCGCTGAAAGAGCCAATTGTCATCTGTGAAAACAGTTCGCTCGCCCGTTGGATCAATGGTCCCTGGTGTTTTTCCCGGTATTGCTCTATGGTACGGGCAAGAATGACGGAGGCGATTTTCATTCGGGCATATGTTTCCACATCTGATTCCAGGCTTGCCATAAGCCGTTCGGCTTTTTCTGCGTGACCGGCAGCCTCGGCACTCCCATCCATCCGCTTTAACTCCGCATTCTCGGTTCCTATGGCCTGGTCCAGTTCAGACCGTTCCGATTCCAGTGCCTTGATATCGCTCTCCAGACGTTCCAACTCCGGGGAAACGCTATCAGCTTCTATGGTTGAAGCGTCGGCAATAAATTCCGCCACTGTTGCGCCGGCGCTGAGGTCCCGAATACGTGCCTCTATCTCCTCAAGGTCTTTGACTTTCTGCCGGCGGATATTTGAACGTTTTTCTACCTGTTCCAAATCTTCAGCGCTTTTACAGCGTGCCTCGTGGCAGATGGATTCCATTAACGTGGATGTGTCGGCAATTCTTTTTTGGGCAACTTGCCGTTCTTCTGTGGTCTTAATTATTTGTTTGTCCAGGCTTTTTCGTTTTGACTGCGATTCTCTTGCAAGGGTGAGTCTGGCGTTGAGAAGCTCGGCAGCCCTTTCCGGCATTTCATCTTTAAGGTCTGAGGCAACGTTGTCCACAAGGTAATTCACCTGTTTCCGGAAAGCATCGGTGTCACGATCGATGCCCTCAATACGCTTTCTCAGAACATCGGCTTCGTCCATCAGCACCTTTGCTTCGCGAATACTGTCGATCACCACCATGGCAGCTGCAGGGCTTACTTCGGCATCCAGACCTATTTTTTCGACGTTTTTACCCCACCTTATCTTCCATTGCTCAAGATCGCTTTCTATATTGGCAATGGTTGCTTTGATATCCTTCTTTTCGTTCAGCTGACCGATGTGTTCTTTATCGATGGATGTGATCTGCATCTTCAGGGATTCGTTAGAGTCAACATGCGTTTTTGCAACGCCGATCAATTGCAAAAGGCTAAGGTTCTTGTCAATTGGGTACCCGGTTTCCTTAAGGTCCTGAGTGATCCGGGTTTTCAACATACCGGCTTCCGAATTCATGCCGTCGATCCTAGCCTGCTCAGAACGAAGGTCCGCCAGTTTGTCGCGGATGGCCGAAACCTCCGATAACCAAGCGTGCATCTCTTTAGGAGAGAGGGGTTGAATGCCGCTGGGTTCCCACAACTTCTGCCACGCTTCACGTATTTCAGTCTGTTTGGCCTTTGAGGTTTTGAACTTTTCATCATGAAGCTTCTTGTTTTTTTGACACAAGTGTTTTCGGGCTTCAAGCATACCCTTTTTGCTGACCTGCTCGGCCTCTCTCCTGAGGCGGTCGGCAATGTTGTCCGCCTCTTCAACACTTATCTCAAAAGCGTCCGGCAGATTGGATGAATTGCCAATTTGCTTGGCAAATGTATCTATTTCTTCGAGTGGCGGTTCGCCGCCTTCCAGTTTTTCCCGAATCAAACCCCAGCCATTTTCGCGAATGATTCGGGCCGTTTCCAAATCGGTTTCGGTGGGGACATCATGGGAAAGCGCGATAGCATTCAGATCGGCTTCGATCTGAAACATTTCCTTTTTAATTGTTTGCTGGTTTTCCTCCAGCTTATCTTGTGCATGAGAAAAGTGGCTGAATTGTGTTTCGAATCGATCAACACTTTCCTTTGAAGGGAAAGGAAGGGCATCAATGTTTTCAAGCGACCCGGACCAAATGGGTAATTGCTTAATGGCAATGTTCAATGATTGTTTTCGACTTTCCCTTTCGGCTTGAGTTTGTGAGATCTGCTTTTCCAGGGGCCCGGCGTCCTGGGCTGTTTGCAAGGCGATTATTAATGAAGCCATGTCCGAAGGTGAGGCCAACCCTTTTTTTTGATCCGACAGGGTGCTGATTTGTGTCTCTATCTTACGGTATTGCTCCCGGGCTGTATCAAGTCGTGTGGTCAGGCGTTCGAAACGTATGCCCATATCCTGAATTTCTCCCACAACAGAGGGAGGAAGCTTTAGGCTTTTGCCGCGGTCGGATAGGGCGGTTGACCTGATTGCCGCAAGTTTGTCCGAGGCCTGTTTTTTTAGAGCCCGCATCATGCCTTCTCGATCCGGCCTGTCCTTCCGGCCTTTTCGGCAGGCTCCCAGTTCCTGCTGGAGTTCCTCTATGCTTGTCTCGTGCTGGAGCAGTCCCGCCGGTATTGATAAAGCATCTATTTGTTCCTGTAACACCTGGATGGTTGCACAGATCCGGTCAAAATCATTGGTGGCAATCTTTAAATCATTCTCAATGGCTCGACGTCTATCCCCGAAGTCTTCCGGTAGTTCCGGCACACCATTGTAATCCGGCAGTTCCTTTTCGATCTCTTTTTTCCGGGCAATCATGGGCAACGCCTTCCAGATGCGCTCCAACTTGTTGCTTTCCTGCTTCAGCTGCCCTGATTTCTGCTGCAATTGACCTAGTTTGTGTTTGGCGTCGTGAAGGTTTTTGTGGTGAAGCTTCCATGTTTTTCCCGGAAGCAGTGCATCTTTCTGGCTTTTCCTGGCTATTTTCAGGGATGATAGGGTGCTGTTGATGTGGGGTTTTGAACCGCTGGGTTTGAAGAGATCTTCACATACCTGCTCCAGTTTTTTCTGGAGACTCTGAAGCCGTACGAGGCCAGCACCGGCGGCAAACAGGGCCTGACCTACGCTGCCACCCCCGGTGACAATTTCCTGCCCCCCGGCAATCAAGTCATCGTGTCCAATGGCAAACATTTGTTTGAAGTGATCCTGGCCAACACCGCCAAGAAACGATACAAGCGTCTCTTCGTCTAAAACCGTTTCATCGTCCGAACCACGCAGTGTCTTTACATTTCCCTTGCGCCGGATGAATTCGATTTCTGTACCATCACCCTTCACCAACCGGGCACCGATACGCAGGCTGGGATTCGGGTGCAGAAAGCTGTACGATGTGCGGACGGGGATCCCGAAAAGCATGTATCGAAAAGCCGAGAGGGCACAGCTCTTGCCCGCCTCATTGGGACCGTACACCATGTGGAAATCTGTATCACCACGTGAAAAATCAAGCGACGATTTCGTAAACGGACCAAAAGCGACAAGCTGCATACGGCTGATTTTCATGATCCGGAAGCTTCCCCTTTCAATCCCTGTTCGAGCACTGCGTGCGCCTGCTCGACAATCCGACTGATTGTCTGTGGATTTCCAGGATCAATCGCCTCTTCGCCCTGTTTGTACTCGGCCGGAAGTTTCCGAAAAAGGCCTTCCAATTCGTTGCCGAGGGCCAGCAGACTGTCTTCATCCGTTTTAATATCTGCCACAAGCCGCTTCAGTTCCAGTATGGGACCGGATTCCGTGGGTTTTTCTTTTCCCCTGGTACCGGGTCGCGTGGAAACACTTACTTTTTCGATCCACGCTCGCTCACCGAAATTGGAGATCGCTGCAGCCCGAACCGCCTCTTTCCAATATACCGGATCACCACTGATAAGCGTGTGGGCTGACGTTTTTCCCGTAAAAACCACCCGGGCAATGACCGGCAGCGGTTCGTGCAAAATCACTTGCTTTTCCATGACATCCACAAACAGAGAGAGGCAGGCCTGCTTTGTTTCAGCACTGTTTAGATCTATATCCAGAAGCTCCCAGCGAATCACATCAAGGGGATATTGAACAACTTCGGGACCGGTTCCTTCAGCTATCGTGACCAACACGCATCCTTTGATGCCGGTTTCTTTGATGTGGCGACCCTGAGTACAGCCCGGGAAAACAATGGGTGGATCCTCACAAACCATCTCATATTGATGCACGTGACCCAGAGCCCAGTAATCATAGCCTTTGTTTTTGAGGTCATCCAAAGCACAGGGAGCGTAGTTTTCGTGTCCCTCCCTTCCGGTAAGGCTGGTGTGCAACAATCCGATATTGAAATATTCCGGGATAGGTTCCGGATAAGAAAGGGCTAAATTATCTATAACCGCTGCTGTTGAAAAGCTCTGGCCATGGACAGCCACTTTAAGATGATCCAATCTTTTTGTTTCCGGCTTCAAGTGGGAAAAATGATGGACGTTGTCCGGGTATGGCAGGGAACGGGTCATTTGGCCGGTGGCATCGTGGTTACCGGAAATGAGAAAAACAGCGATGCTGCGTGCCTTCAATCGGCTGATTTGTGCGATGAAATAAAGCCCTGTATTATAATCTTTCCAGCTGCCGTCAAACAAATCACCGGCAATCAAAACGAAATCAACGGATTCATCTATGGCAAGATCGATCAAATTCTCGAAAGCACGTCGGGATGCCTGACGGATTTCTTCGGCCGGCGCGCCCTCATACGCTTCCAAGCGATGAAGCGGGCTATCCAGGTGGACATCGGCTGCGTGAATGAATTTAATCATGACTTATCTGTAATCCTTTCTGGAATCATACACTTGAAAGCATAGCAACCCCTGGTTCAGCAAAGGCATACCCCAACAGGAAAATAGATTAAAAACGAAATGCGATACCGAAATAGTACTGCAAGCCTTCGATGTCAACATTTCCTGCCGTATCGTCAAAGCTCAGTGTCGTTTCGTTAATTCGGGCTCCCATATTTAGCCCGAATTGTTCCGATAAAAAGATATCAATACCTGCTCGAGCATATAAACCGGCGCCAAACTCGATTTCTGAATTAGAGTTAACTTCTTCGGAATCCGATTTTTTTGGGTCGGTCGACTGCATTCCCCAGATAAGCAAGGGGCCGGCACCCACATATAGGCGAAGCCATTTTGATGGTTCAAGGCCGAGATACCCGCCGAAAAAATAGTCCATCATAAAGAAGTCGACTTCCGCCGCAACCGCAACCGTGCCGCCGTTTCTTCCGGAAGATGCGCGAAAATGTTTAACATTGCTGTCAATGCTGAAAATGGCGCCGGTTTCGATGCCATACTTTAGTAGACCCCCGCCGTATGGGCTTTGCGCATCAGCACCGAAAATATTGATGTCGAAGTCATTTCCCTCAATGTCCGAATTATTATTCGGAATGATCATCTTACCGTAGAAAGCATGCCCGGTTAATGGCCCTATTGCCTCTTGCGACAGCACCTTGCCTGCCGGTAGCAGGCACATAGCTGTGCCGATAATCAGACCTAAGATGAGCGTTTCAACTTTTAAGAATACGGGATATAGAAATAATTTCAAAGGATAAGGGGTCAAGTCTGCTCTTGACTCTTAGTCAATTGTTTTTCCATCTTATTGACACGCATTTTGAGTTTCAAGTCATTTTGCATCCGAGTTTTCAACCGCTCGATTATACTGCTTACGGAACTGTATTTATCCATCTCAAAGACTTTCCCTATTTCTTTGAGCCTGTCACGACGCAATTTGCGCATCAGATAGATTGCCACGCATCTGGGTTCATTAAAGTTTCCTCTTTTAGATGTAAGCAGATCCTTGCGTTTTATGTTATAGTAATCGCACACGCTACGAATAATCCCTTCAGAATCAACGTTCAGCTCTCTTATTTGCGGCATTTCATCACTGCCTTTAAGATCTCTATACGTGGTTTTTACCCAATCTATAAACTCCTGGGGGCCAAGCAAAGATGGCCATTTTTTTCGCTCCATGTTCCGTAATAGTTTATCATCCTCATCGATGGCCACGAATCGCCGGTATGAGCTTATTCGAGCCTTTTTATCACCGGACAAAAGGTCTAAAATGAATTCTTTATGAAGCCAGTTCCATTTTTTTGCAATTGATAGATAAGCCTTGTGGCTGCTCCAGATATAAGTATCCATATCTTCGACCAATCCAGCTTTTAACGGGTTTCGATGGATGTAACGTACTAACTGAAGAAGGTAACTGTCGCCGTGGACCAGAATGGATTTGTATCGGCCGCGAAAAAGCTGACCATCATGATGGTGTCGACTATTGAAGCGCTGAGTATATACGCCACTTACGTGCCGCATGGCTCGAGAAATATTCGCGTCCGGCGTCTGGATAAGCATGTGGTAGTGGTTTGGCATCAGGGAGTATGCGGCGATTCGAATATTCCACGCCTCCGAAGTTTCCTGAAGCAACTCAACAAACACCTTGTAATCAAGTTTATCTAAAAATATATACTCTGCTCTGCGTCCTCGGTTCATGACATGATACCAAGCACCGGGATATGCTATTCTAAGAGGTCGAGACATGGATTGATGCCTATCATCACAGGCAGTAAGAGTCAAGGGCAGACTTGACCCCTATTTATGGAAACAGGAAAGTCAACCAAACCAATTTTGTATTTTTAAACCAGGCACGCGTTGAAACTCCCTTTCATTGTTGGTAACAAGTGTAAGAGCTGCCGCTTTTGCGTGTGCTGCGATCCACAAATCGTTATTGCCGATAGGTGTTCCTTTGGACTCCAGTGATGCGCGGATGACCCCATATGTATTCCCGGTGTTTTCAGAAATTGGTAAAACAGGAATAAAAGACTTGAACTCCGCAAGCAACTGCAAAACCTTTTTGCGCTGTTTACTTTTTTCGGCACCATAAAGCAGCTCTCCCCATGTGATAACTGATATAGCAGCATCGCCAGGTTTGAGCTTTTGGAAACGCGCTAATACTTTTTCGGGTCTTTGACGTTGAATGTAGATACAAATATTGGTATCCAACAAATAGCGCACAGTCATTACAATCCCTCACGATGTTGTGGCGATGAATCCTGGCGGCCATCGGCAAGAAAATCATCGGGAAGTTCGGTCAACAATTCAAATGCTCGAGCCAATCCTTTAGATGTTTCCCGGAGCACAATTTCGTCTCCACGCCGGAAAATCTCTAACACCTTACTGCTGACTGAGAATTCTTTTGGCAATCTTACAGCCTGACTATTGCCTGATTTAAATACTCGGGTTATTGTCACAACAGCCCCCTTCTCTTTGGTCAAAATCTGATTCCCTTAAGGAATCACAAACAACATTTCTATCTATGTGTATACATCTATGTATATACATTTGATCGAGTATTGTCAATATATGATTTTTAGACCAGAAAGTGATCTTAAGGGCGTCCTTGAATAATTGGGCTAATTTTCTCTCTGTCAGACACCGGGCAATCGATATTCTCCACATTTATTGTTCGGTTCTGTTAATTTTTCAACTTCGCTTACTTGGCGTCTTGGTCGTTATTTATAAACACATATTTAAATACGATTGGCAGCGGCGGGTCTCACGGTGTCTTAGGAGCGAGTTTTGGCCAGCTTTAAAGAAAAATTTTCGCACACTGCTAAGACAGCACGGCTTGGTTTTGCGGATAACCGATAATAAATGTAAAGGGGTTTGCCGGCATTCCCACTAAAAGCTGCAAACCCCTTATTTAATTGGTGCCCGGGACGAGAATTGAACTCGTACAGGGACTAAGCCCCGAGGGATTTTAAGTCCCTTGCGTCTACCTATTCCGCCACCCAGGCACATTTTGAATGGGTTGAGATGTATCGATTAACGGAAGAATTGTCAAGCCAAGATGTTGGAGTGGCAACGGGTGGTGTCAATCAATGCAGGCTTTTTAGTTAGTGCCCATCCATAAATGTTCTTTTCACGCACTGACGGCGTTGGGCACCATTATTTAACTCCTCAAAATAGCGCGCTATTCCTCCGGGTTAAATCTGACGCCCGCCTTGTCAGAACGCGAAAAACCCTATTTCTGGACGGACACTAATTGATCCGCATGGTCGGACTGGGCGGTGGATCGATGCTTGCCAAGCAGATGTGCATCTGATAATAAATTTGTTTTACAAATTTATTTGACGCGACGTTGTCGCTTTTAGGAACGAAAGCTTTACCTGGACTCAAATGAAAAATGAAATGGAAAAGCCGCGCCTGATTCTGGCATCAAAATCTCCCAGGCGAAAAGAGCTTCTGGAGCAGGCGGGTCTCATTGTTACGGTTGTCCCAAGTTGTGTGGATGAAGACGGCATCAACATTACAGCGCCTGAAAATCTGGTTAAAACGTTGGCAGAGGCCAAGGCCAGGGAGGTTGCCGGTGCTTATCCTGAAAGCTGGGTAATCGGTGCCGACACCATCGTTCTCATCAATGGCGAAATTCTGGGTAAACCTGACTCCACGGAAACAGCTCGTCGGATGATTCAGCAGTTGAATGGACAGACCCACGAAGTTTTTACCGGATATGCCATCTTTTGCGAAGCCATGAAGACTTGTATCTCCGGCGTTGAAAAAACAGACGTTCATTTCAGGAACCTCAGCCAACAGGAAATTGAATGGTATATTCAGACCGACGAGCCATATGACAAGGCCGGCGCGTATGCCATACAGGGACTGGGGTCGTTTCTTGTCAAGCGGATTTGCGGTTCGTATACCAATGTCGTGGGGTTGCCGGTCTGTGAGGTGCTGGAGCATCTTTTAAAAACAGGCATCATAGAAAGGGAAATACGTTGAAAGACCGACTATCACGGATAAGGAGTGGAATTGAGACAGCGGTTGCAGATTCCGGGAGACAGCCGGGGGATGTCAAGCTGGTTGCAGTGAGTAAAACCGTTCCCTTTGAAAAGATTCTGACGGCCATCGACCTGGGCGTAACGGTGTTTGGTGAAAATTATGTTCAAGAAGCCCGGGATAAATTCAATGCTCTTTATTCCCATCCCCTCTCCTGGCATTTTATCGGCCACCTTCAGTCAAACAAGGCCAAGTATGTGGTGAAGATATTTGACCTGATCCATTCTGTAGATTCCCTGAAACTCTCAAAAGAGATAGACAAACAGGCCGGGAAAATCGGCAAGGTTCAGAGCGTGCTGATTCAGGTCAACATCGCGGAAGAAACCAGCAAATCAGGTGTTCTGTTAGAAGACACGGCCCGGCTCGTATCCGAGATGAGTCAACTAACCCATCTTGAAGTCAAGGGCCTCATGACCATGCCGCCCTATTTTAACGCCCCGGAAAAAGCGAGACCCTATTTCAAGGCCTTGAGACAGCTGCGGGATCAAATTCGGGCCATGGAGATCCCAGGTGTTGCCATGGACGAGCTTTCCATGGGCATGACCGGTGATTTTGAGGTGGCCATTCAGGAAGGCGCCACCCTGGTTCGCATCGGAACCGCCATTTTTGGAGAACGTGCATGAAAATATTACTGCACACCTGCTGCGCACCTTGTGCAATCGTCCCCATTGCGTTATTACAACAGGCGGAATTTGAAGTGATGGGGTATTTTTACAGCCACAATATCCATCCCTATACGGAATGTTTAAAGCGACGGGAGACCCTTGAGACATATGCGGATTCCATGGGACTGCGCGTCATCTATTCGGAAGGATATGACATGGAAAACTTTCTTCGAAATGTTGCTTTCCGGGAGAAAGATCGGTGCACCTACTGCTACCATGATCGCCTCAGGTCCACAGCCCTCATGGCAAAACGTGGTAAATTCGATTATTTTACGAGCAGCCTGTTGTACAGTAAATTCCAGAAACACGCGGAGATCAAATCCATCGGTGAATCCGTCGGAAAAGCCATCGGCATTCCGTTTTACTATCAGGACTTCCGGAGTGGCTGGAAAGAAGGCATTGAAACCTCAAGGCAGCTCAAGATGTATCGCCAGTCGTACTGTGGGTGTATCTACAGTGAGAAGGAACGCTATTACAAATAACATTTGATATTCTGATTTGTTTTGATTTTCGATATTCTGATTTAGAATTTATCTAAACCAAAGGTTCCCATGTTTGCTAATTTTTTCTATTTCATTATCGCCCTATTAATCTATTCCACCTATCAGCCATCGGACGCAACCAATTTTACGGCATTCCAGAGTCTTCTTTTATTTTTGTTTTTACTGGTTGTTTACACGGCATATACATGGCGACAATTCCAGGGCTTGAATCGGAGGATGGCAGCCCATGGTAATACCGAGAGTGACTCCCGTTTCACATCGCTGCTCACCCGACAGTCAATTTTAGCGATATTCATCTTTGCAGCGAATATTTATGGGCTGAACCTGTCATCGTTCGTGTCGAACTTCCGTTTATTTATTCTTTTCCCGACATTACAGGCAATCTTATTCATACTGCTGTTCATCGGCTACCTGTCCATTCTATGGGCATGTGCTCACCGGTCCTATCAAATGCTGTATCATTCCAGGATTGGTAGGCGGGCCTATGTGACCTCGAATATTTCTTTTTCCATGCCGGTATTACTCCCCTGGGTCGTTATTTCAGGCTTTTCCGATATCATCCATATTCTGCCCATGGGAAGTTTAACACGCTTTCTTTCCACCCCGGAAGGCGAAATAGTCTACTTTATGGTCTTTCTGGTTATCGTCGCCGTTATGGGCCCCCTTTTGATCCAAAAATTCTGGGGTTGTCGGCCCCTGGAACAGGGTGTGCATCGTACACGTATCGAAAGCCTCTGTGAATCTGTAAATTTGGGATACCGGAACATTCTCCACTGGCCGATTTTTGAAGGCAGAATCATTACTGCCGGTGTCATGGGACTGGTAAAGAGGTTTCGCTATATTCTGGTGACGCGCGCCTTGCTGAATCTTCTGGATCCACATGAGGTGGACGCCGTTATCGCCCATGAAATCGGACATGTAAAAAAGCGTCATTTGTTATTTTACCTCTTGTTTTTCGTGGGTTACATGATCATTTCATTCTCGTTACTGGATCTGATTGTCTATGCAATGATTTATTTCGACCCGCTTATCAAGGCTTTCAACCGGATGGGTTTCAACCCGGTCACGGTCACATCCCTCGTTTTCAGCCTCGTTATTATTACGACCTTTTTAATTTATTTTCGTTTTATTTTCGGTTTTTTCATGCGCAATTTTGAACGCCAGGCAGATGCTTATGTATTCACGATATTCGACACTGCCACGTCCCTCATCAGCACGCTGAAAAAAATATCCTTTACAGGCAAGCAGTCACCCGACAAACCCAACTGGCATCATTTCAGCATTACCGAACGAATCGAATTTCTGAAAAAATGTGAAATAGATCGAACGCACGTAGGCAAACAGAACAGGAAAATACGCAAGAGTATCGGGGTGTATCTGGTGGGACTCGTTATGATAGGCGGTGTCGGATACCAGCTTAATTACGGCGAAGCCGGCAGGGTACTCAATACCCATTTTTTTGAAAAGGTCATTATGAAGGAGCTTGCAAAAACGCCTGACAATGTGGATCTGCATACCATGATGGGGGATCTGTATTTCAGCAGGAACAACTACGGAGATGCGGCATCCCAGTACGAAAAAGCCATTGAAATGGCGCCGCAACATGCGAGAGCGCTCAATAACCTGGCCTGGCTCTACGCCACATGCGAAGAGACATCATGTCGTGATCCTGAAAGAGCACTTGTGCTGGCTAAAAGAGTTGCCGCCCTGGAAAAGGAAGCCCACATTCTGGATACTCTTGCGGAAAGCTATTTTATCAATGGCGATATTGAAGCTGCCCTGGCAACAGAGAAGGAAGCCCTGGCAATAGCAAAAAAGGATAGAGCCTATTACCTGGAGCAGATAGCGAGGTTTGAGGAAATGCTGGAAATATCGAATGAAAACGAATAAAGCAGAGCTAAAGCTCTGTGCTACATCTTAACAGGCTATTAGACTGTAGGTGTATAGGCTGTAGGTTGCTAATAGTCTAACAGCCTATTGCCTGGTATTAAATGCGGAATTACAAGGCCAAGTCAGGCAGAAATTGTCTGAAACCCTGCCCTTCTCCAGTAACCATCCCCGAACACTTGTATTCTGGGATGATAGGAATGCTTGAAAGCTGGGATACTGCTATCTGCTTTAAGCTGTCAGCCACCCTCGGACCCTTGGAACCTCGACCCCTCGAACCCTGTTTTAGTTGATACAGACTTTCCTCACCTGCAACAAGTCAAGGTTTCCACCAAACACTTTTTCAACGCCATCCTGCTTCAATGTGGTCATGCCATCGGAAATCGCCTGATTACGGACATCTTCCATTTGTGCTTTCAGCTGTATCAATTTCTTCATCTCGTCCGTACCCATGAGCAGTTCATGGAGCGCCATCCGACCGCGATACCCGGTATTGTGACAGGCATCGCACCCTTCGGGTTTGTTCAGGGTAAGATTGTCCGAGAAGGGAATGTTGACATTTTGATTGAACGCTTCTTCACCGTACTCCCGAACCAGTTCATCATATTCCTCTTTAGAAGGATTGTAGGCTTTCTTGCAGTCCTTGCAGAGGGTTCGAACCAGCCGCTGGGCCATGATACCGAGAATGGCATCTGCGAAATTAAAGGGATCCATGCCCATATCCAGTAACCTTGTAATACTCTCTGGGGCGCTGTTGGTATGCAGGGTCGAAAAAACGAGATGGCCTGTAAGGGAGGCTTCGATACCAATGGAAGTTGTTTCCTTGTCTCGCATTTCACCTACCATGATGACATCGGGATCCGCCCGCAGAAATGCGCGCATGGCGGCGGCAAAATCAAAACCGATCTTGGGTTTGACCTGAACCTGCCGGAGACCACGCTGGGTGATTTCTACCGGGTCTTCAGCTGTCCATATCTTGGTTTCGGTTTTATTGATGTAGCCAAGCGCAGAATGCAGTGTGGTGGTCTTTCCGGAACCGGTTGGCCCGCAGACAAAGATAATGCCATACGGTTGTGTCACGATGCTGATAAAGTTTTCATAGTTACTTTCTGCAAACCCCATTTTTTTTAATGGAAGCGGTTCTCCCGCTGCGAGAATACGCATGACGATATCTTCGAGACCCCCCTGGGTGGGGACGGTTGCAACCCGGAGCTCGATATCCTTGCCGCCATATTTCTTGAATTTTATCTTGCCGTCCTGGGGCTTTCTTCGTTCAGCAATATCGAGATCGGACATGATCTTGATACGCGAAACCACAGCGGCTTTATAACTGAAGGGAATGGTTTGATACAGTGTGCAGGCACCGTCGATTCGAATTCGAACTTCCGTATTCTGTTTGCCGGGATATGGTTCAATGTGAATATCGGAAGCACCACGCTCATAGGCATCCAGGATGATCTTATTGACAACCTGAACCACAGCACTGTCTTCGTCTCCCACGCCGGATTCCGCTTCTTCGATTTCCTCGGCTTCATTCTGCAGCTGGCTGAGAATATCGTCAATTTCCGCCATCTGTTTCTCATCCTGCGTGAAGTTCTTGATGAAATTGAGGATGTCTTCCTCAAGAGAAACACAGAATTTGACCGGTTTCCCGGGGAAGAGGACCTTGATCTGATCAATTTTCTGCAGGTCATTGGGATTGTCGACGGCTATCAGTAACTTTCCTTCTTCCATCCGAATGGGGACGAAATGATTGTTTCTCATAAAAGGAACTTTGACCCCTGCAAGAAGGTCGCTCGGGATGGGAATCCTGGCGTTGTATTCGATGAACGGGGTCTGGTAATACCGGCTCAACGATTTACCGACTTCCCCCTTTTTGATCTTGAGGTCTTTCATCAGGACATCCGGGACCGATCGTTTCCCTTTACGAGCGTCGGCAATAGCGTTGTTGAGTTCCTTCTGGGTAACAAGATGATTTTCCAGGAGGTAGTCAAATTTTGTATTTTTACCTTTAGCGATGCGTTTCTGATTGTACAGGGCGATGCCGAAAACTTTGGCCAATTCAGCGAGATACTTTTCATCGGCGGTTGTAAAGGGGGAATCTTTTTTATTGTTTACGAGTTGGAGCGCTCCCAGAAGGTATTTTTGAAAAATAATCGGGTGCGCTATGACCTGTTTGGTGACAAAACCGGTTTTTTGATCCCAGCTGCTGTCGAACTGCAGATCGGGATCAATGGATGCAACCTCCTCGTTGTCGTAGACGTTTTCGATATTGACGGCTTTCTGTTTAAACGCGGCGTAACCGGCGACACTGCTTTTCGAGACGGGGATACGTATTTCTGAAATCTCATCACCGGACTTGAAACGTGACACAAGCTCTCTTTTGACGCCATCGACGACATATACCGTCATTCGTTTTGCCTCAAAAAGTGACGTCACATCATCCTGGAGATCGATGAAGATTTCATCCAGGTTTGTGGCCGAGTTCAACTTGTTTCCGATCTCCTGAAGTTTGGTGCGATATTCAACTTCGGTCTTGAGATTCTGGACATCTTGCGTTGGTTCACATAAGTTGTTTGCCATGAGATTACCCGTTACCCTTGTGTTTAATCGTGCAACGATTTTATTTGTGGTTATCGGCTTTATTCGAATTTTCAGAGCGTCGATAATTATGATAGATTTTTTTGATTCCGCCGCCGATGAGCAGAATGCTCATAAAATAAAAACAGAACCATATAAAAGGGATATATGAAGAAAAGTGCTCTATCTTTTCAATATCCCGCATTTTCTGGGGTGTCATAAAAAAAACTCCCAGACCTGCAAGCAGCAGCAATATCCCCCATCTCATCTGTAGTGGCGAGTTTCTTTTTGACATACGAAAAGACAGGTTGTGGTTTTAATCGGGGTTAATAGCCGCATGAATGATGCGTGATATTGTCGGCAACGTTGGGGACACTATAGCGCAAAATTACGTGTTGTGTCAAACAATTATCCGATCAAGGATCCCTTGAAAACCGCTTTGCGCTTTTCAAGAAAAGCATGGGTTCCCTCTTTTGCATCCGCGCTTGCCATACACA
>Ga0190293_1000063_pt1 | contig 37520 bp, 33 predicted proteins | sample 48693001_MG_FD_161671 | JGI IMG/M metagenome (GOLD analysis project Ga0190293, IMG submission 161671) | Hydrothermal vent microbial mat bacterial communities from Southern Trench, Guaymas Basin, Mexico - 4869-30-0-1_MG | ecosystem: Environmental > Aquatic > Marine > Hydrothermal vents >...
TCCCTCCCTGAATTTTCACCGAGATATTTCATATATTTAACAATTCCGTTATAGTGAATAAGGACACGATCATCACCGATCTTTTTCTTAAAATAATCGCCGGGTCCGGTTAGAGAAAAAAGTGAAATACTCAGAATCAGAATAAAAAATATAATACCTGTTTTCTTTAACATGATAATCCTCCATTAATATCTGAATAATTAATATAACTCTCAGGAATAAAAAGTTAAAGCCCTTTGATCACTTTCCTTTATTTATTTTGGATTCGGGGAGCGATGGAACAGGCCGATAGAAGAACCGCTCTGCGATCTCGTATATTACTATGGACGGATTTTCTTTTTCTATGAGTTCGGGGAAAAAATTAAATCCCCAATCCATCAGAAATATGATCTCTGAAAATGAGGTAGCCATATATTTCTTTAAGATCAATCCAAAAGAATCGTGGATCATTATGGTTTTCGGCAAAACACCCTGATCACATCGGAAATAGCTCGTTCTTATTTTTTCAAATTTAAAATTTTTTAAAGGAATCTGCTCAGGCCTGATACCATTGGGAAAGAATATCCTTTTAAACTTCTCTCCATAAAGTGATCTCTGGAGAGCAAGCATTGAAGCGAGATCTGCTCTGGACAGCCCTTTGATATTCTTTTTCGGAAAGCTCTCATATCCATGCGGGGTAACATCCTTATATATATGTGAGAGGTGATCTATGATCTCCTTATATGCCAGCCAGGCACCATAAAGGGTCCAGTGGGAATCTGTCCGGTGATAGATCTGCTTTATTTTTTTGTTTTTGAGAAGTACTTCCCTCAGATTCAGAACCGGTATATCGGAATTATTCCTGAAATACCTTGTTATCTGATCAGCCCTCACTCCTCCTGTAACTTTTCTGATACTGTCGGGGAGATGCTCTGAATAAATTGTACTTTTATTCGGTACTATTATAAGGAGAAGGTAAATCCCTTTATTCTTCAGGAATTGATACCTCTCCTGAAATAGATGAAACCAATATTCCAATTCACCTTTTTTAAATTTTTCAATGGAAACCGAATAATCAATCTCAGCACCACTTTCATTAAGCCTTTTTAAAAAAATCCACTTGTTCTTCCCCAGGATCACTCGATCTACCGGCGACACACCCAGGTATTTTGCATAAAAAAAATTTCGTTTAAAAAGCAGATCTTTTCTGAACGGAAAATTTTTCTCAAAATATTTTTCATATTCTTTGAGGCCTTTTGACAGCCCTTTATCTGAAAACACCTTTGGAGTTTTTGCCTTTCTCTCCCTGATAGAACTGCTTTTCCCGGTTCCGGTCAATTTGAATAGAACTGGAAGGGAAATAAATAATATAAATATAACCGTATATCTGTTATTGATTATTTTCTTGAAAATTCTTGCCATAATTAACCTAGAACCTGAAATAGATAAAGGGGGAATATGTCCCCCCTAATATTGCCATGATACTTACAATAAAAACTGCCATAAAAAAGAAAAAACTGACCATATCTGAAAACAGACAGGATGCAGATCTGATACTTCCGGGTAGTTTAACAATCAGCAGAGGAGTAAAATGTATCTTTAATGTATTAAATATCGGGAATGAGACCAGAATCCCCGCAATTATTGCGATAACTATTTCAATATTTGTATATAATGATACAAAATGTCTCGTTCCTTCACCTCCTCCGAACCCGAACATAGAACTCAACAGATCATATGCATATGAAGTATCGGGAGCACGGAAGATGCTCCATCCGATCACTACCACGATCATTGCATACAATATTCTCAATGGTTTCCAAACCTTTTTTTTCAGGAATTTGCCCAGCTTCCAATGTTCAATTATCAGAAAAAATCCGTGAAACAAACCCCATATTAGAAATGTCCATTCTGCTCCATGCCAGATCCCGCATATCAGCATGGTAATAATTGATGCGGTATAATAAGCAATATTCTCCACCTTGATCCCGAATCTGTAGTCTGAATCGATCTTTCTCATCATCTTGTAAGCAATAGGGAGGAAAATATATAATTGCAGCCAGTTTGACAAAGTTATATGCCACCTTTTCCAGAAATCTTTAATGGAGGTTGCAATATAAGGATAATTGAAATTCTCAGGGATATTGAACCCCAGCATCTTCCCAAGGCCAAGTGCCATATCAGTATAACCTGAAAAATCCATGAAGATCTGCAGAGTAAATGTAAGTACGCCTACCCATGCGAGTCCGAATGTAAGATCTCCCGAAGGGATATCAAATATTCCATTTACACATTTTGCAAGTGTATCGGCGATCAGGACTTTTTTGCCCATGCCGTATACAAATCTTTTTACCCCTTCCTCGAAAGATGATCTAATTCCACTCCCGGTTACCTCTGGAAAAAATCTCTGATGGAATGTGATCGGACCTGAAAATACTTTCGGGAAAAAAGAGAAGATAAAAGCAACATCCATTGGATCTTTGAAAACAAGATCTTTATTCCTATGTGTATCCACAAGGTATGAGATTGCAACGAATGTAAAGAATGATATCCCTATCGGAAATCCGGATGGCAGAAATGTACGGATACCATGTAATTCAGTCCCGGAAAAAGATTCAATATTATCAAGTATAAAACCGGAATATTTATAGTACAACAGGATCAGAATGTTTAATATAACTCCTGCAGATGTGATTCGGAAAGATAATTTTTTTTTAGAAGTGCCGAATATCAGGACCCCGAATATCCAATTTACAATTATTGAGAACAGGAGAATGAGCAATTGCCCACCCATACCGAAGAAATAGAAGACAAATCCTGCAAAAACAAGGAAGTATTTTTTTGATTTACTTTTCAGGATATTTCCGAAGAATAAAACAACCGGAAGGAATAAAAACAAAAATATCAGAGAACCGAATTGCATTCTTTATGATCCCATTTTCAAATAGTAGGCTAAATCATTACCTGTTTGATACACCATTTATAGTTATGCCTGTTTTCTACACACAATTATCACCCTTTCTGATCTTTCATCCCATTCTGACCCGGCATAATCCCCGAATATTTTCTCCGCTTTAAGTCCGTTAGAATTCATCATTTCAACAAGGTCGTTCTTTGTGTACATTCTTACTGACTCGAAATATTCTTTTTTACCGGAATCACTTTCAAAGATAATCTTCTTATTGATCCTTCCTCCTGTTATTTCTCTCTCTTCCTTAACTATAACACCTTTATTAATTCTGGTAATACTCGTTCTGATAAGGGTGTTTTTTATATACTCTGAGTTAAAAAAATCTATCCAGAATAAACCACCGGGGTTTAGAGAGTTGTAAACACCTGATATAACTTTCCGGTCCTCTTTCTCATCTTCAAAATATCCAAAGCTGGTAAAGAGAGAAAGTATAAGGTCAAAATTACCGGATATTTTTCTCATATCACACACTTCCAGTTTCAGGCCCGGGAATTTCTTTTTCCCGCTTTTTATCAATATTTCAGACAGGTCTATTCCGGTAATATTATAACCTCTATTCTTAAACAAAGAAGAGTACCTCCCCTCTCCACAGGCAAGATCCAGGATCTTCCATCCCTTTTCCGGGACGACTTCCTTAAGGATCAGGTAAAATTGAGAGCCTGCATCCTCCATATTTCTGTGTTTGTAGATAAGAAGATAGTTCTCGTCAAACCACTCACTAAACCACTCTTTCTCCATAATAGATCAGATACTACTTAATCCCATGCTCAATTTTATATGCTGCCCAATTCTGCTTAAGCCGGAGGAACTCATTGAAATCATTCAGCCTCAGGATAAAAGGATTTGTCTGTTTCTCATTCAAGATAGTAGATGAAGGTGCTGTCCCGTAATTATGCCCGGGCCATACTTTCAAATTTTCAGGAAAAGATATAAGTTTTTTCAGGCTATGAAACTCTACCTCTGCCTCTTCTTCAGTATAAGTTCCACCTACCTTCCCGACAAACAAAGTGTCTCCTGTAATAAGATTGTTTTCGGTTTTTATACAAACTGAGTCCGGGGTATGACCCGGAGTATGAATAAACTCGAAAGATATCTTCCCAACATTCAAGACTGCTCCATCGTTAACTTCCAGGTCCCCTCCTCCATTTTTATAAGTTACTATCTTTGCTCCCGTATTATTTTTTAAATAAGCGTTCCCTCCTGTATGATCCGGATGGGAGTGAGTATTGAATACATATATTACATCAAACCCGTAACTCTCTATTTCTTTCATTAGTAATGTAGGGTCAGGAGAAGGATCTGCAACAGCTGCCATCTTTGTCTCTTCACATCCGATGAGATAGGCATAATTCCTGTCTCCACCTGAATTGATTTGTTTGAAAATCATTTTATCCTCATTTGAAAAGTATAGCGAATTTTTCTTTATCGGTCAAAACAGGAATTGTTATATCAGAGTGATACATCTGACTGCAATTCAAAGATCGATTTTATGGGAGTGATATTCCCGGGAAAAAACTAAGGGCCCGGCAAGCCGGGCCCAGATTATTATTTTTTAGATCTTATTTTTTTTCTTAAGCCTTTTTACTATCTTTTCCATTTCAGTTACAAGATAGTTGAGGCGTTTGAATGCTTTCTGGAAAGGATCTGCAGTTGTCATATCAACTCCTGCTGTCTTAAGAATATCAAGTGGAGGACGACTCCCGCCTGCACTGATAAAATCAAGATATTTTGCTCTGTTCTGCTTCTTATTCTTTCCATGCAGGACGGTGTCGGCAAGAGCCATTGAGGCAATAATGCCGGTACTATATGTATAAACGTAATAGTTGAGAAAAAAGTGTGGAATGCCTGCCCATTCGTTCCTGATAAAATCATCCACTTTTACAACACCCTTATCATGGCCATAATAGTATCTTGTAAGTTCAAGATATTTCCGGTCCAGAATATCGGCAGTCAAAGTTTTTCCCTGTTCAGCCATTTTATGCAATGCCAGTTCAAACTCTGCAAAGAGAGTTTGTCTGTACAATGTAACTCTGAAACCCTCAATATATTCATCCAGGAGGAAAAGTTTGAAAAGATCATCTTTCTCATTCTCAAGGAGATAATTGATAAGCAGGCTTTCATTAAAAGTGGAAGCTATCTCTGCAAGAAAAGTAGCATAATTCGAGTTGGTAAAATGCTGCTTTTTTGAAGTGAACCAGGAATGCATTGCATGACCGAGTTCATGAGCCAGAGTCGAAACATCCGAATAGGAACCATCATAATTCATTTTAACAAAAGGATGGACATCATAAAGTCCGCTTGAGTATGCTCCTGACTGTTTCCCTTTATTAGCATATATATCTATCCATCTTTCATCAAATGCTTTCTTTAACCCTTTCTCATAGTCTGCTCCAAGAGGTTTCATTACCTTAATGATCAGCTCTTTTGCTTCCTTAAATGTATAAAGCTTATCAACCTTGGCAACAGCCGAAGCATAGATATCATCATATCTGTATTCTTTAAGCTTTAAAAGATCTTTTTTAAGTTTTAAATATCTGTGAAGCGGTTCAAGATTCTCTCTGGTATATTTGATCAGATTATGATAAACACTGGTATCTATTGAATTGGGATATAATCTTGTTTTGAGTGTGTTTTCAAATTTTCCCACTTTTGAATTAAAAACATGTTTTTTCATTTCCGCATCAAGAAGAACTGCAAATGTCTTTTCAAACATTCTGTGGTTACCCCAATACTTTCTCATAACCCTGCTTCTGCTATCCGGGTTCTTTGATTTTCTATATTTAGCATAATTGGAATAGTTCAATTCAACTTCCTTTCCGTCTGCAAGTTTTATTTTTGCATTGGGCATTTCAACATTATTCAGAATACCGGAAGCACGGCTTGGTGCACTACTGAACAATCCTGTCAAAGAAACTATCCTTTGCTGATCCGGGGGAAGTACATGTGCTTTCATTCTGAGTATCTCATCAATCTCAAATTTATAAACTTTAAGTTCAGGTTCTACTTTGACGTATTCAGCAAATTTTTCTCCACCCAGTTTCAGAATATCAGAATTAACAAAAGAGATCATCGAACCTATTCTGATAAAATATGACCTCATCTCTCCCTTCATCTTCTGGAATAGAGGATTCCCCATATCCATATTACTTCTATTACTTGCATATGAGTATAGCTTGTATCCTTTCCTGTATATTTTGCCCAGAGTCTTAAAAAATTTAAGCATATTTCCGGCAGACATTGTCCAATCTTTTGAAACTTCTGTTAATTGAGGAATAAGTACCCGCAATTCTTCACTCCCTTTTTTCCATGCTTCAATTGAAGGGAAGATATCGCTGATATTCCATTTGAATTCTTCAGGCACTTTATCTCTTTCGGTCGTTGAAAAATCCGGAATATTCTTCGATGAACTGAATCCCATAGATGGTAAAATCAATCCCGCAAATACTAAAACAATAAAGATCTTTTTAATTACACTCATTGTATTTCCTCCATTTATGTTTTTTGCTTTACTAACAGATCAACAATTGTGTTCATTATCTCTTTCCCGCGATTAACAGCATAGAACTTTCGCAATTTCAGATATACTTCTTTTCTGTCAATTTCACCTGATTCTATCCTTTCCCGATGAGCCTTAAATATCGCTTGAACTTTTTCAGGCCGGGGCCCCCATTTGGATATCAATGATCCGTCATCGGCAAGGAAAAGGAAAACAGGGATAGCACTGCCTCCATTCGTGAGGAACTTGTCCATGAGATCTGTATTCTCGTCACGCAGAAGAATACGAATCTCCCAACTGATGTTAATCTCCCCCATTTTTATCAGTACAGGAAGAGATGCCAGGGAATCACCACACCACGGTTCGGTAATAACAAGGATCTTTATATTTCCAAGAGATCTGATCAAAGATAATTTACTTTGATCCGGATCAAACTTTTTATAATGAAGATCATGAATAACTTTATTTTCTCCAAGTAGCAACTCGAATTCCTTAAGGCTTAATGCATTTTTAAATTCATTTATAAGATTCATTTTTTCACTAATTCATCCAGAACATCGACTCATATTTGTTTCAATATAAATCCTTTCTCTCTCAATAGATTTATTATCCCCTTCTCTCCCACAAGATGTGCGGCCCCCACAACAAAAAAATATCTGCCCCCTTCATTCATCCACTTTGCCATTTTCTCAGACATTGATAAATTCCTTTTATCAATTAATATGGTAAAAATCTCTTCAAGCTCTGCTTCTTCACTCCTGTTATCTGTTACCATTTTTGTCAGTGAGTTGATATCACCGGATTGCCAGGCTGTTACCATAGCCTCAACATTTTCCCCGAGGGAATCAGCTTCCTTCAGGCTGGAGATAAGGAACATATCATTCTCTTTATCAGAAAAACTGTCAAAGATACCGATTTGAAAAGGGATTCCCTCGAGTTCAAGGATCTTCTTCCCTTCCGCTTTATTAATAAAATACTTATCGACACCAATATTAGGATCGAAACCGAGCTTCATCAATTCCATACTGGTGATCGACATCGCCAGAAACCATGGTTTGAAATTTTCGAAATAATCAATGGACATATTCAGATCTTCCATTTTCTTCTTTGCCAGATTAAATGCTTCCGGAGAGATGTGATCTTTAAGTTTTGAACCATCATTGTATCCTGCTTTTTCCATAGTTATCCTGAGTATCTCTCCCATATTTTCAGTAGAAATATCCGCTTCGACTACGAGAAAGTTGCAATTTTCAAACCCGGTCTCAAGCTCCTTTTTCAAAGGGAAAGAACTCTTCTTCAACATATGGATTGAGCCAAGTATATAACTTTTTTCCCCTTTAACTTCCACTTCCCATAGAAATGACTTTGCTTCCAGGTTCAATACGGGTATTGTAAAAAATATAAGTATAATTATCATAGGTGATAGAATGGCTCTCATTTTCCCCCCTTCATATTTCAACATTCTTTTTTAAAATTAACAGGATAGTATCTTTTGAATTTTCAAAAATATCTTCTTCGCAACTACAGGACCCGGCACCAAGATGGCCGCCGCCGCCGAATCGGGCAACAAGCTTTCCGCAATGAACCCTGCACTTCCTGTTAAAGATACTATGTCCGATGCTGAGGATAATATGTCCCTCTTTTCCCTCAAGATTTCTGATCTTCAAATTCACATATGTGTCAGGAAAAAGTGAGAACACAAGAAACCTGTTCCCAGTAGGGATGGTTTTAAACGGCCTGAAATCGGTTATTGATATCCCGTCATATATTGTAGTATATTTCAATAAATATTCTTTATATTCAAGATCGTTTTTTATTTCCCGGGCAATCCTCTCTTTCACTTCATTTTCTTCAATTATAATTTCAATTTCTTCAGTTCTGAGCAGATCAACCACATTATTCCAATATGATTCATTTCCCTCATTGTTCCCCTTGATCGTGAATGATAACATCACAAAAGGGTTGTTCCTCGGGAGGAGTATTTCCTCTTTTGTAAGATGTGCTGAATCTATTCTGTCAGCCTCTCTTACAAGTTTGTCATAATTCCTTTTGAAATCACCCCTGAAATAATCATATATGATCCCTGCAGCAGAAGGAGCTAATCTGAACTCACCTTTAAAATTAACCTTTACTGAGTTTGTGAAATGGTGATCAAACCACCAGCTGCATCTCTCATCATATGGAAGGTTTGCAATAATATCACCCTCTTTTATCTCAACTTCCCGGCTGTTTATTTTAACAGGCTCAACCCAGAGAATAGGCTCGGAAATATCAAATACATCCATTAAAAGTGTTGCACAAACAATTCCATCCATATCCGGACGGGTCACTATTCTCATTTCACTTCCTCTTGTCCGAATCCGATCTTCAGGAGAGAGATAACTTCTGCTCTTTCTCCGATGAGATTCCTTAATTTTTCAAACACAACGTCTTCTTCTCCCCGCCACAATACGATCCCGCCATCATATACAAGATCAAGCATAGGAAAGTCCAACTCAGAATCACCGGCAGTAATTAATGGCAATTTGTCTCCAAACTCTACATGATATAGTTCAGCTTTCCCGTTGTTAGCAGGAACAGGCTCTTTCAGTTTGCCTGTGAGTTTTAATTTGCCACCTTCATATTCGACAAATTCAGACTCTACACCGAAAGCTTTTCCTTTTTGAAGCCCCAGATATTCCTCTGCAATAATTTCAACTGAAATTGAATTACTTGCAGAGATCACATTTATGTCATAGTTTTGTTTCTCAAGTAGAGAAATAAGTGCTCTTATTCCGGGGTCAACATGAGGGATACTTATCTTCTCTCCGGAATGTTCAAGGAACCTGAAGTCACTATTCATCAATCCTCTAGTGAGCTCTGCAATAAGATTAACAGGCACATTCTCCATACACTCTACAACTCTCTTATAAGCAGACTCTTTTTGCCCCCCGGATATCATACTCTGGTATTCATCCCAGGTAAGATCGATAAGGCTTCCATCCGTTTTTACCCTTTCCCTTAGTTCAAGATTCTTGATCCTGCAGAAAAGGGCATCACCGATATCTCCATTAAGTATAGTATTATCCAGATCGAAGATCGCCCGTTTAATTCCGTCAGTGGATAGTCCTTTTATTTTTTTTGAAAGTTCTGCCGGGACTTCAAGACTATTTTTCCTGCGACGGAAACCTGGGAGTATTTTCATCTGACAATAATACTACCCATTATTATCTAATTCAAGTACAAAAAACAAAATAAATAACAGCCTTTACATCTTAAATCTATAAGTGAATTTCAGCATAAAAATGTTGTCACCGGGAGCACTTAACATATCTGACATATCTCTCCCGAAAGATAGATCGCCGGGATTACCAAAATCAGCTCTGTTCTGTGTCCAGACAAAATATAGTGCTGAACCAAGCTTATATTCCCATCTGAACACAACAGTTCCCCTTAATGATTTATAATTAAAATCAGGATTGTATAAACTGAAAGGATCTCCGCCGTCTCCGGGATTAACAGAATACTCATCATCTGCTTCAATATAATCGATAGATGAACTTCCGGTTCCATAAGTATTAAAATCGTATGTTCCCGGTGTGGCAAATTCTTTAAACCCCTTATAAGCTCCTACAGAAATGAATGGCTGCAGATATGCTTGCAGACTCACTTTCGGAGAAAATATCCAATTAAGCCTTATTGAACAGGATAACGTTTTTTGACTAAGGTCGCCGAAAATATAACGTGTTCCATAAGTCTCCGTCAAAACAGGGTCATCAATATTATCAACCCATTGAGAATTATTATAATTATAATCGTATCTTGGAGATAAGGATAAGGAAATATTAGTACCCGGTTTCCACTCAATTGTTGCTGAAGCAGATCTCCTAACCCTGCCCCAATCACTTGTCAGAAAGTGCCCGCCAAGTCTCAGAACAACAGGTTTCCTCCTGTCACTGAAGAGTCCGAAGTCATACCAGGTATAAGGCTGGACCAACATCATCGGGCCGCCCCTTGTACGGTATTTGTCCATCTGTGCGGGATTGGAACTCATCTGAAAATATAAATGCCAGAAATTTGTAAATTCGATATCCCCTATGAAAATGAATCTCTGATCACCAACTTTATTCCCTCCGAAATCATAATTTCTCTGTGTTATAAGTAATGCATCCCAGAACTTAATAAATTTCCACTTTTTAAATGATCTGTATCCTAAAAGTACATGGCCGTTTATCACATCTCCATCCCATTGGAATCCCATGTCCCTTGCATCAAATCCGGGTGTGATAAAACCGAGGGCCGCATTAAACATAAAATTGCCTTCCTGTTTATGAAGCATGAACCTGCCTGAATATCCTGACAATGAAGTGGCATCTTCATCTATTCCAAGATAATCTACATCAGGCCTTTGGTAATAGTGAGGATAGGAATACTGCAGGTCTGTTATCCTCTCCTTTGTGCCGGACACCTGAGTTCCGCCCATCCATCCTGTCACCACCCACTTTTTCTTTTTGTCAAGGAAGGTCCAGCCGTCAACCCCGAAACTAAAGGCCTTATTATTCAGCATATCCTTCAAATTGATATCTTTCAAATCTCTCAAAACTGATGTAGCAATAAAACCAAGTCCCTGTCTCCCTTCATTAAATTCTTTGTGAGCACGAAGAATAGTATAATTTGAAAATGGTTCCACTTCCCCCTTTGACCTGTCGCCGTTAATATCTACTTCGGCATACTCTTTTTCAGTAAACGCACTCATAACCCCTATATTCCACCCTTTTCCAAGTTTACCACTGATCTTTGCCGCTGTTAGAATAGAAGTCCATTCCGGATATTTAACATATCCTTCAGTTTCCACATAACCTTGTGGGGGCCTCCCGATACGTCTTGAATAAAAGAATCTGGGGTTTCCCCAGTTCGCTCCGATATTACTGTTAGCTCCGCCACTTCCGAACCTGAATATATGTGCACCCTCTATGAAGAATGGACGTCTCTCGGAATAATAACTTTCTGCTGCACTCAGGTTAATTACTGCAGGATCAACTTCTACCTGGCCGAAATCAGGATTTATTGCCAGATCAAGGGTCAGATTGCTCTTCAATCCGTATTTTATATCGACACCGGCATTTCCACCCCAGGTTTCTCCCGTTACAAAAGGATTATCCTCTTCAGCATTTCCAAAGTCTACTTTACCTGCTGTATAAGGAACGATCTCAAACAGTCTTTTCGGATTTATCCCTTTGATTCCGTTAAGTTTCGCATAATGAGAAACATCACCACTGATAGTTTTAGGTTTCCAGGAATATGTGACCCTCTCATTTTTCCTCCGGATATATCTTCTGAAATTAACTCCCCAGGTATACTCTTCTCCATTATTTTTCTTTTTAAATCTTAACTGGTCAAAGGGTATCCTCATTTCCACACTCCACCCTTTCTCATCTATTCTTGCTTTAGATTCCCATATACCATCCCATGAGTTATCATCCCACCCGTCATTAAAAATACTCCAGTCGGCGATTGAACTTGTAGGATTTACTGCAAACTTGAATCCGCTCCTTTTGTCATAGTAAGGGTCAACATAAAAAAGGAAGTAATCAGCATCAACAAAACTGTCTCTCCTGGCAAGGAGGCTTATTATTTTATCAGGTTCAGAATCATAGAGACGTGCAGCCACATAAATTGCATTATCATCATACGCAAGCCATACTTCTGTTTTTTCCGTAGCTGGATTACCCTCTTCCGGATCATCCTGAGTGAACCCGGAGACCCCTTCTCTTTTCCAGATACTTTCATCAAGTTTGCCGTCAACTATAACTTTGTCTGTTACTCTTTCAGCTTTTACCGATTTCTGTTTCCAGACCCATTTTTCTTTATCATCACTTTTTTTCGAATATTGAAATGCTGTGAACAACAATAAGATTAGTATTAATGCGATTATTCTTTTCATCCGATTCTCCTAATACTTTAAGACGTAATAGGAGAGAAAAAGTTTTAATAATAATCATAAAATGAACTGAAAATTAGTTAAACAGTATTTTTTAGAATAAAAAAAGCCTATATCAGAACCTTATACCAACCATAAAAAATGTCGTTGAGAATGTAGCAGGTTCCAGATTCTTCATTTTTGTCTTATTAAACTGAAATTCAGTGATAATATTGATTTTACCCAGATTAAATTCAGACCCTAATAAGAGATGCCAAGCGAATCGGGCAACAAACTCACTATTTGTACCCCCGGGGTATTTAAAACTCTGATATACAAACTGTGAGCCAGCCCCGCCTCCGATATAGAGGTCCAGGAATTTTAAAAAATTTATCAACCCTCCCATATTCATTCCGGCTTTCAGGTTTAGGAAAATATTCCCTTCAAAAGATGCTATTGTGACATCGACAATACTTATATAGTCAGATCTGTAATAAGGTTGAAATTCTAATCCCCAGGTAAGATATTTCCCGATCGGGCTGTCAAAGCCAAGGGCCGTCATCCAGCTGTTGCTGAAATTCATCCCGGAAGGAGAAGTGATCAGCCCCCCTTTCAGATAAAATCCGGAAAATAATTTTTCCCGATTGTATACTTTTTTATATTTTTTACTTTTTTTTTCCTTTTTTGGTTTTTCACTTTTGGTTACCACGGACAAATATTTTTTCCTGTCTTCATCTTTTCCGGAAGATTTTTTGATCTCTGTTACTATTGATATCTCTTTAACGGTAACCTTGTGCAAGTATCCGAATTCATTATTTTTTATTTGAAGTAAAATTTTATACCAGTCACCATCTTCTTCCTGGATAATAAAAACTTCTCCTTCGACAGCTTTACCTATAATATCTCCCTTAAGACTGGGAAGAGATCTGATGTTTGCTACTTTTACAATTACTTCTATACTTTTCTCTAATGACGGAAAGCTTAATGATATAAGGACTATAATCAAAGTTACAAACAATATTTTTTTTTTCATGATTTGCTCTCTCCTGTAGCAGTTTTAATAAACATGATAAACGCCGGTTTCTCCTGCTTTAAGGGTAAAATATCCTCTGCTTGAATACTTGACAGGAACCGGCTGGGGCAACATATACAAAGCTGCAATTGCAACCCATGAACCTTCTTTGATGGTCACCCTCTTTGCCAGCACACCTTTTTTTAACTGAAAACGATACATTAATCCATCATCCTTTTTTCCACTCTCTGATATTACTACGACAATATCAGTTCCTGTATGATTATAGATATTTACGTAGGCAAAAGGAGTATCGATCAATTCATCTAAACACGAATCATCTCCCCCGCATGACTCCTCAGTTGTTGTACCCTGAAAAAGAAAGATTGAAAACAATATTGTAATACCAAGTAAAAGTCGATATAACTTTGAATTTCTCATTTTTCTCCTCCCGTTTAAACATTACCATACCAATTTGATAACAATATAAAAAAAAATAATCAAGTTTTGAAGTATTTTCAGCAATCAGATCAAATTACCTTTTTTCTTACGTTTAAAATAATGATTCCGGTTATGATCAGTAAAATACTTATCAATTGGGGAATGGAAAGACTTAAAAACTTTGACGAACTTTCGATCAGATACCCTCTGCCTCCGTCATTTCTCAGAAACTCAATGGCAAAGCGGATAATTCCGTAATTGATCAGGTATAAAGAAAGTATCTGACCATCAAACTGTTTCTTTCTCCATATAAGGAGGAGGATCAAAAAATTCAACAAATTAAGAATTGCTTCATATATTTGTGTAGGATGAACAAAAATATCAGAAAAAGGGTGAGGCTTCCCCCCATGAAAAGGAAACTTAATCCCCCATGGCAATTCTGTAGGAACTCCATAACAACAGCCTGCCGAGAAACATCCCAGCCTTCCGAACACATGCCCCAATGCTCCTCCGATCACGGTTATATCAAACACCTTCCATTCTGATCCGCGGAAAAACTTTCGGGTATAAAAAAATGCAAATATTGTAATTGCTATGATTCCACCATAAAATATTCCACCCTCTCCCAGGGTTTTCACCAGCTTTGAAGGTTCCTTTAAATAAAAACCGGGATTACTAAAAAATACGATCCCAAGGCCATAGATCTTTGCACCGGCTATCCCTGAAATTGCCCCAAATATCAGATAATTCAATATCTCAATTGAATCAAGTTTCTCTTTTCTTGAAAGGATAAATATTACAGTAGAAGCAAATATAATTCCAAGGATATAGAAAAAATTATATCCGGACAGTGTGAAAGATCCGATCTTCAATATTTCCGGTAACATATCGGTATTATATACAATACAAAAAATAATATTAAATCTCTAAAATTACTCTCTTATAAGCCTTACCTGAAATATCACCAGTCTGTTTATCTATTTATCTGATCCGGTTTTTATAGACCCGATTGAATATCCAATAATTGCCGCTACAATTCCATAAAGTATAAACCCTACTCCAGATTCACTTAATAATTCAGGCTCTACACTTCTGAAATAAGTTGACTTTTCCAGAAAATAGAAGAAAACCGTCCCTGCAAACCCGGCAATAGATGACCAGAGTAGAGGCGTTGCCTTTACACGTTTGATAAAGACAGATGCTACAGGAAGGGCAACTGCAGTTGTGAGGATACCTGATGAAAGATAAAAAATATCCCAGAGAGAAGTAATGAATAGTGCAAAGATCGCTGTTAAGAATACGGATAATAAAGTAAATATTCTTGAAGATTTTTTAGGGTCCTTACTAGATTTGATCTCTGCAATATCGTACCCGATGCTCAATGCCATTACATTTATACAGGTATCGATTGTGGACATGGCTGCAGCAACAAGCCCCAGCGAAGAAAAAAGCCTGACCCATTCAGGTGCATATTTCAGTAATAAGGCGGAAAATATTGCATCACCTTCATTTCCGACAACGGCAGGGAAAGATCCATTTTCTGCAGGAAATAAATATAATGCTGATATACCTATAAAAAGAGGTAGTATTCCCACAAATATTATACTATTCACTCCGGCAATAAGAACACCCTTCTTCGCCGTTCTGCTGTCGCGGGCTGCCTGGATCCTTAACCACAGATCTGTCTCAAACAGCCATCCGGGAAGATATGCAATCATAGTAAGGGAGATCAATGCGATCCCGGGGGAGAAGATATCCCTCCATGGGACTCCCGATTTAACTCCGGAAGCCGGGATATCGAAAATATTGATGTCATTTACTTTTAAGCCTTTATATGCGAGGAATCCTATTATAAATATATAAACAGCAACAATAACGAATTGAAGTTTATCTGTCAGTATAACTGCACGGAACCCCCCCGATACAGTATAAAATGCTATGAAGATACTAATAATGATAATAACCAGATCAACACTGATTTTAAGATCGGGTGCCAGCAGGACAGCTGCAACATATATCTCCGCCCCTCCCCATACAAGGAAAACAAAAGCAAGGGCCAGAGCTACAACCTTTTTCAAACTTTTTCCAAACCTCTTTTCGATCATTTCCGGCTGGCTGAATGATGACAACCCATGATACTTTCTTGACAGGAAATAGATACCTGTAAGGGAAATTATCCATGGGATCGTAACCAACCACAATGCACCGGCACCATACCAATAGAAAAGCTGAACCGCATAGACACATGACCAGGAGATCGACATAAATCCCGCAGACAAAGAGAGTCCGACTGATAGAGGGCTGAGGTCCCTCCCTGCTGTCCAGAAATCCTCACCATCCCCGGTCTTTTTTGCTGCATACCTTCCAAGTAAAAGTGTGATACCTGCATACAGAAGAAAACTTAACCACGAAATGGTCATAACTTCAATAAATCTTCAAATTATCTATTTCAATTTTTCCAGAAGAATTGAGTTGAAAAGAAGTTTATAGGTACCATCGGTTGAAGCTCTGAACTGAGGATTAAATCCCATCAGGACCAATTGTCCCCTGTTCTTTTTCAGCCAGACAAATACACTTTTGTTTTCTAATACTTCTTCCTTTTCACAATAGCCGCTTAAAAGTATTTTATCCTTCGGGAATTTTCCTATCACCCTCCTGTCTCTGTCAAAATCAGGAACGCTTGTTCTGAAAAGTGCTGTACCTCTGAAGAAGATTCCGCAACTGTCACCCATACCGATTGTCAGGGGATGATTTTTTTTGAGATCTATTTTTACAAATGAGCCCGGGCAATATAGGCCGCTTTTTTTTGCCATTCCTGATATATCACTGACGGGGAATGAAAAAAATTCTTTTACTCCCGATGAATTCTTAATTTCATGTTCTCCCATGAAAAGTCCTGTTGAGGCTCCCCAGGAGACAACAATGCCGCCGCTATCAATGAATCTGATTACTTTCTTCAATCCCTTTGTTCCCATCCCTTTAGCATACTCAGGCGGATAACTGGGTGAAAAATAATCTGATCCTGACTTATACTTACCTTTTTTTAATACAGAAGGACGGGCATCCGGAAAAATGATAACATCAAATTTCCCTGTCAGATTAAGGCCTTCAATATCCGCAGGCCTTATAACAGTAAAGGGTATTGAGTAAGAATCAAAAACAAATCTTGTCCATCCGGCATCCATGTCGTGGAACCATGTTTCCACAAGTCCGATCCTGGGAATTGTAAATTCCGCTGTTTTCAGTTTATTGCTGATATTAATATAGCCGGGCGATACGTTCAAAGCTGATAATATTTTTTTGAGTTTGGAATTTTCAATATTTTTTATCAGGAAACTCCCCTTTTCATAATCTTCTTCTCCGATCTTCATATCACTCTTTAACCTTTCAACCCTTATCCCTGAACTTTTCGCTTTGAATGCTACTTTAAAACTTTCATTATTTGTTACCGGAAATATCATATGGGTATAATTATCGGTATGCATGTAATTTATAGTAAAAATAGAATTATTTTTTATAAGACTGGCGGAGATCTCATCTGAAGGTTTGTTTATCTCAAAACTTTTTACACCTTTATGCAGAGGGAGAGACCAGCTTGTAATATCATAAGGTTTAATTATTTTACCACCTGGAGTATAGTGCCGAACAGGATATTTTTGAGACTCCATCACTTCTTTAATAAAAGGACGGAAAGATTGAGAAAGTGGTACCACTACATCACCTTTGCTGAATATTCTCCCATTGAACTCAACATCATTTTTTAAGTGATATGTCTCTATACCATGTTCATGAAGGAGATTCACCAGTGAGACCATTTCACTTTGATCATGCTGAGAAAGTGGAAGGACATAATAATAGGGCGCAGATTCAGAACCTCTTTCTACTTCCTTCCTGCATATCTCATTTCTATATCTAAGAATATCAATCCTGTGGTTTGAAGCTGTCTTAAGTATGGAATATGTAGAACTAATCTCATACTTCATTATATCACCGAGTCGCCACCATCCTCCATTCCATGGGAGGGGCATATTTGTACTTTTTTCATATTCAGACAAACCCTTTCCGTATCCCATAAGTTCATTCTGTTCCACATAAATAGGAGTTGCATATTTCACACTTGCTGCTTCGGTAAGAAACCCTATCACATTTTTCCAGATGCAGGTTTCAGTTGAGCCCGGCCAGTAATCATCAAAAAGATAATGCTGAGATACTCCGGCAAGTCCATCCTTAGTCATATCCTTGATCATATTCGCGCCAAAGATCCCAGCCCAATTCCATATTCCTGCATCTATATTCTCGGCGATCGGATCATGATTAGGTGGAACAAAATATCTGGAAGTCGAAGAGCCCATCTGGTGCTTCTCTACCATCACCTGAGGAAACCATTCAAGGTTATAAATACCGGCGATCGCTTTTGTGTCTGTCTGAGTAAGTGTTACAAAATCTCTGTTGTTATCATGTCCTATATATTTATGATAAACACCCGGCATGTAACTACCTTCATATTTTTTCCCTTTATATTTCCAATAGTGATGAACAACCATGTCCATCCCGTCAGGATTATGATTCGGAACCATCAGAAAAAGGACATCATCCATCCACTTTAATTTATCCTTATCCGCTGTCGTTATAAGATCGTATGCAATTAAAGGGGCTGATTGTGAAGGACCGACCTCACCGGAATGCATGGATAGTGTTGCAAGGAATGAGACCGGTGTATCCTTTAATATCTTATCTAATTCATCATCAGGAATTGACGGATTAAGTGCCAGTTTTTTATTAACACCTTTTATTTTTTCCAAATCATTAATGTTCTTCTCGGAAGATATAAATGCGATGTACATAGGTTTCCCCATGGGAGAGACACCGATCTTCTCAAGCTTTATTTTAGGTGAAGCATTGTCAAGAAGTTTGAAATATTTTATTAACTGCCCGTAATCAAAAAGCATCCTGTCTGTCCCCGGTTTAAAACCGAAGAACTCCTCCGGGGCCTTAATCAAACTACTTCCGGGTAATATAAATGATAATGACAATAGAGCTACGATGAAAAGTGATTTTAATTTCATGGATTTAATTCCTCCTTTATGGATTAACAGAATATTTTAACTGAAAAAATTTAAATTTAACAGAAAAAAAATTTTATTAAATCAAATTGGGGACTTCAATGAATTCTACATCAACATTGAACTTTTCTTTGATAAGGTTCATCAGTGCAATGATCCCGGGTCTTTCTGAATAGTAATGCCCGAGATTGATGAAATTAGTTCCGGTCTCCAGGGATATTGCCGGGATATGCTCTTTGATCTCACCACAGATGAATGTATCCGCCCCCACGGCTACCGCTTCTTCATAAAGGTCTGTCGATCCACCACTGGCAATGAAGATATTGTCCGGAACTTCAGGCCCGTTCTCAAGCAGCATAAATCCCGATCTGTAATTTAAATTGAATTCATTAAGGCCGACCGGAACCGTCTCTATTTCTGATGTATTCAAAGTGAAATCTTCCGGATGTAAGAATTCATGAAGTATATCAATTATACTTTTAATGGATTTCCCCTCTTTATTCTTCCCGAAAAATCCCCATTTTAATGGCTCTGTGATCTCTGCTCCAATACTTTTCATAAGCAGTGCATTATGTCCTATCTGGGGGTGAGCATCCATAGGAAGATGTATCCCGAATAAAGATATATCGTTATTCAATAATTTCTTTACTTTGTTCTTTTCAATCCCTTTTAAAGTAAAGAATCTTTTCTGAAAGATCCCGTGATGAACTAATATTGCATCACATCCGCTATTGATAGAACGCTCAAGAAAAGGGGCGTTAAATGAAACTCCGAAACCCATTTTTTTTATCTTTCTTTTCCCTTCGACAACCAACCCGTTTACACAATAATCATCAAAATTCTCAAATTTATAAGTTTCATTAAGAAAAGCTTCAAGTTCACTTAATTCTGCCATTTTAATCTCCAATTATTTATCATGGCTCAATCAGCCGGCCAACCCCTTCCAATTCAATTGAGTTTTTCAGAAGTCCTTTCAGAAAAGATTTTCCTTTTGAAACTGCTGTATTCAGATCCTCTCCAATTGCAATATAAGCTGTGACCGCTGAGGAAAGTATACATCCGGACCCGTGCGTATTAACCCCTTCTACCCTTTTATCCTTTAAAAATATTTCACCATTATTTGTGAAAAGGATATCGGTGGCATCTCCTTCAAGGTGTCCTCCTTTAATAAGCACTGAGGTTTTAAGTTCATTTCTAAGTGATATCCCTGCTTCCATCATTCCGTCTATTGAATTGGTATTGATCCCTGAGAGAATAGACGCTTCATTCAAGTTAGGAGTGATCAGATCTGCATATTTCAGCAAAGTTTCCTTGAGAAAATCCGCATCTTTGCGTTTAAAAAAATCTCTGCCGGACGTAGCACTGAATACAGGATCAACTACCATTGGAATATCAACATTTCTTCTTTTCCAGTCTCCGGTTATTTCCGCCGTCCTCTTCGTAAGCAGCCCGGTCTTGACAGCCTTTATCCTGTATCCCTCCGAAACACTTAGGAGTTGATCTCTGAAAGTTTCCTTTTCTACTTCTGAAACATTATGAAAAGAAGTATGATGCTGAGAAGTGATACATGAAATAATTCCGATACCATAAACTCCGATCTGTCTGAAGGTTTTAATGTCTGCAGATATTCCGGCACCGCTCCCAGGGTCAAATCCCGCAATAGTTAATGCAACAGGCTTTATCCCTGATCTCATTTTCCCCCTGCTCCTAATTCAGTTCCAAGAGTATATAAATATGATAACATATCTCTATTCCCGGCAAAATCGGGATCTGCCAGATCAAGCGGAATTTGAAGCTTTTTATAAAGGCTTTTTAGTTTATCCGGGCTAAATTCTATCTGACCCCGGACCGCAAGCCTTGTCCCGCTGAATGTATGCAGCTCATTATTTTCCCCGAGTTCCTTAACAATGAATCTCATGATATCAATTATCCCGGATCCTTCTTTCTCATCGGGAGAACCCATGGAAAGGAGAACAACAAACTTCTTCCTCCATTCAACCCAGGGAGTATGGATCAATCCATCCTCTGTTATTCTGACATGGATAAATGACCTGAAACGATCGATGATCCCTTTCAGTTCTGACGGGAAGTTGAAGAAATAAACGGGGGACGATATTGCAATAATATCCGCATCAAGAATATCATTACTGAGTTGTTCCCAGTCATCCCCTCTTAAAGAACATCTTCTGATCAAATTACATCTAAGACATCCCGCACATGGTTTAATGTCCAGGTCACGGGGCTTAATGGATTTTATTTCCCCTCCCGATTCTTCACATCCTTCAAGAAATCTGTTAAGCATTATTGTAGAATTACCATTTTCTCTGGGGCTCCCTTTGAGGGCGAGGATTTTCATTATTACTATTTTTTAAGAATTGATAAAACTCTTTTTACAAATGATCTCTTTTTTTTCTTTGCCGGCAGGCCATCATTGATCTTGAAACTATCACCGTATTTTTTCTTGTAATATTCGAGCCTCTCTTCTTCATTCATCGGCCTTTTTGATTTTTTCACTTCATGATATTTTTTCTTAGGCGATTCCGTACGAGGGGTAAAAGGCTTCTTCCCTTTATGGTCATGTTTTTTATAATGTTCTTTTTTGTCCTTATCAGAACTTACGGCTGACTCTCTCTTTATTGTCGGTCTGCTTTTCCTGGAACTATAGGATGAAGTTTTCCTTCCCCCTTTTATAGCATGCTTTCTCCGGACTGGAAATGAGGTCGGTATATTCTCGATTTTTTCATAAAGGTCATCATCTGCATATCCTACCGGGATCCTCATTCCGATAAATTCCTCAATAGCTTCAAGATTATAGATATATTCTTCACAAGCAAGTGCTACTGCTTTTCCGCTCTTTCCTGCTCTGGCAGTTCTTCCGATCCGGTGCACATAATTCTCACTATCTCCCGGAAGATCATAATTGATAACAAGTTCAAGATCGTCAACATGTAACCCTCTTGCAGCTACATCAGTTGCAACCAGAAGATTTGTCTTTCCTGATTTAAAATCATTTATTGTAGCAAGTCTTTTATTTTGGGGAAGATCACCGATCAAATACTGGCATTTTTTTCCGTTATTCACAAGATATTTATGTATCCTTACAGCCTGGTGTTTTGTATTTGTGAAGATCAGGGCATTTCTTGGTAATTCACTGTTCAGTATCCCCATAAGAAGATTGATCTTCTCTTTTTTTCCAACGTGATATAACTTCTGATCGATATTATCGACCGTAATATTTTCAGAAGCGATCTCAATACTTTCAGGATTGTTCATATACTCCCAGGCCATCTGCTTTACATTTAAATTCAGTGTGGCAGAGAACAGCATTGTCTGCCTTTTATTATAAGGAGACATCTTTCTCGCCATTCTTCTGATATCAGGGAAGAACCCCATATCAAATAGCCTGTCAGCTTCATCTATTACAAAATAGCCAATTTCTCTTAAATTCAATTTCCCCTGACTCTGGAAATCCAGTAGTCTCCCGGGAGTACCAATAATTATATCTACACCTTTTTTAAGCAGGTCTTCCTGTAGTTTGTATCCTACACCACCATAAAAACAACCTATTGTGAGATCATGAGAAGAGCTCAGTAATTTTGTCTCCTTCTCTATCTGGACAGCCAACTCTCTGGTTGGAGCAATTATTAATGCACGCTTATTGAATTTAAATCTACTATCCTCAAAATTGTTCAGAATTGTAAGGACAAATGCCGCGGTTTTCCCCGTTCCTGTCTGAGACTGCACATATACATCTTTACCCTCAAGAGAAATCTGGAAAGTTTTTTCCTGAACAGGGGTACAATCTTCATATCCGGCATTTTTTATACCCTTCAACACTTTGTCTGTGAACTTGAATTTAGTAAATTTCATTAAAACTAGTCTTCTTCAATCTCAGTCAGGGATTGTTTTAGCATATCTTCAAATTTTTTCATTTTATTTTTATATTTGTGGTGAAGTTCTTCTATCCTTTTTTCATAATCGGAAGAGAGTGTTTCCAGTTTATTCGCAAATTTTGCCTTCTCATCATCAAATTCCTTTAATTTAATTTCTGAAGTTTCTATATCTCTCAGAAGTTTCTTCTTTTCATCATCTGATCTTGATTCACGCTCTCTGATCCTGTTCACCTCATCCAGCAAAGCTTTCTTTTCATTTTCGAATTCTTGTTCTTTTGCCTTCATCTCATCCTGAAAATCAGTACTGATCGACTCGAGATCATTTTGATCATCTACCTGGAACGGAGAGTCTCCAAATACAACCGGTTCTGCCAGATCCGGGATGTTTTCAACCGAATCAACAAGTATTTGCTTTATTTCAGTATTAGTACCGGCATCAGAACCTTCATTGGTATCAGCAGGAATAGTATCAACAAAAATATCCTCCCCGAGTATCTCGTGACTATCCTCTTCTTCATCTGCTTCCAGATTCAGATCAATTATGTCATCATCATTAAGAATATCCTTCATAGTGATCATTTCAGAAGGGATCAGATATGAATCCGGGTCGAGATTATTCTTGATGATCTCGGTGAGGTCAGATTTACTTACAGGTTTTTTTAAATAGCCTTCAGCTGTGAACTTCAACTTCCTTACCGAAGCAAGAATATTTTCTGAATTATCAGAATATAAGATATAGATCAAAGGTGAATCCGGATCATTACATCTTTTTAGAATATCAAATATTATAAAATCATTAACATCAGGAAGATCAAGGCTGAGAAATACGAGTTTCGGATCTTCGATCCCGATAAGAGTTAACAGCTCTTCCCCTTTTGAATGGTGATCTATATTTATTTTGGAAGGATTACAATAAGCCTTCAACTCATTCAAAAAAACTGTGTCAATATCTGCGACTAATATTTGTTGCTGCATTTTAATACATTTTATAGTAATTTCAACATTAAGTAAAGATTGATTCCATGCAAATTTTTAATGTTTCCCACCTTCAAGCATACTAATCCCGTGTTCAAGAACAGGAAGTATGATCTCAGTACAAAGAGTTACCGCTTTTACTGAACCTGGAAAATTGATTATTATCGTTTTTTTAATAATCCCTGCTATTCCTCTGGAGAAAACCGAGAATTTTGTCTCTTTATAAGATTCGGCTCTGAGCATTTCAGCAATTCCCGGCAGTTCTGTATCACACAACGATCTGGTTACTTCAGGAGTGATGTCTCTTTTAGAAATCCCGGTGCCACCTGTTGTAATAATATAATCTTTATCAAGGTTCCATTCTATCTCTTTCTTTAATAAAGCTTTTTCATCAGGAACCACCGTTAAGCTCACAATCGAACTTATCCCGCTCTTCTCGATTATCTCTTTTATTTTCGGACCGGACCTGTCCTCATACTCGCCCGAATATGCCCTATCCGAAGCTGTAATGACCGCTATCTTCAGCACCTATTCTCCCCCCTTTTAAAACTTTTGCAAAAACACCTTCTGTCGGCATTATACATTCCCCGACTGCATCATATATTGCACAGCCTGAATGGCACTCCTTACCGATCTGAGTAACTTCCAGCAAAGCATCACTTATGGATATCATTCCGCCGACTCGAACTTTGTTCCAGTCTATCCCTCTTGTTATAATATTTTCACCAAAATCTCCATTCTTTATAACCAGATCTCCCGCTCTCTCTCTCATTTTATTAATTGATTCCAGAGCAAGAAAAGATACCTGCCGGTGCCATTTTCCGGCATGAGCATCACCTTCTATCCCGTGATCCTCTACAAGCCTTACTGTTTTCAATGGACGCTTCTGTACACCCTTCTCTTCTGAAATATTTACAGATTCAATACTGAAGTTCACTTTTTGTTTTCTCCTCCAATTTTATATCAGATATTACCATTTGTTTATCAACAGCCTTGCACATATCATAAATAGTTAATGCTGCAATTGAGACGGCAGTGATCGCCTCCATCTCTATCCCTGTCCTTCCGTCACAAACTGCTCTTGATCTGATCAGAATTCCGTCACTCTCAATTTCGAACCTGATGTCAATTTTATTAATAGTAATATTGTGGCAGAGTGGAATTAGTGATGAAGTTGATTTTGCTCCGGAAATTCCAGCTACCCTGGCAACTGACAGGACATCCCCCTTTTTTATCTGATCTTCCCTTATAAGTTTTAAAGTTGTGTTATTCAAAAAAATTTTTCCTGATGCTTCTGCTTCCCTGTGGACCTCTTTTTTTGAACTTATATCAATCATTTCGGCCTCGCCTTTTTTATTTAAATGGGTCAGATTCATTTTTCACCTCTTTTAGATAAATTTTATTTAAATTCAATGTTTTTATCAATACCGATCACCTCTAGCCACCGATCTCCCAATTACCACTGGTGTTGTTCATGCTCCCCTGTCGGGGTTTGCTCAATACAGCCTGTCTGAGAGATTTCTCCGGATCATCTTTGTCAAGAGGGATCTCAAGATCTGAAAAAAGACAAGGCTTAAGCTTCCCTTCCGAAGTGAGCCTGATACGGTTGCAAACAGAACATTTCAACGGCCTTTCGGCCTTATACTTCCTGTTAATACTATTAATGTCATGCAGGGAATAGTGATTTATCCGTTGTAATGATAATCCCTTACTTTTACAGAATTTTTTCATATCTTCAATTTCATCATCATTAAATCCGGGGATAAGGACCATATTTATTTTTGTATCAGTAAATCCTGTTTCTATAACTTTTTCAATACCATTAAGCACCCGGGAAATCTCGCCTGTTTTGACAAGACCCTTATACTTCTCAGGATCAAGTGTGTCGAGTGATATATTGATCCGGTCGATCCCGGCCTTTCTCAATTCCCCTGCCATTTGTTCAAGAAGTACACCATTAGTGGTCATAACCAGTTCCTCTACTCCGGGAACAGATTTGATCCCTTTGATCAATGAGATAATATCTTTCCTTACAAGCGGTTCTCCACCGGTAATACGTATTTTATTTATCCCTATTTCAACCGCTGATCTGACAACTTTAATTATATCTTCATATGAAATGATATCCATATGTTTTTTCTTTAGAATCCCTTCGGGGGGCATACAATAAGTACATCTGAGGTTGCATCTGTCTGTAACAGATATCCTCAGATAATTTATTTCTCTGTTAAATTTGTCTAACATCAACCATCTCATCCTGAGGTATTTCACTCACACCTCTTTTGATTTTTAAAAATCCATTCGATTTTGATAATGAAATAAAATGGGCGGAACCATGATATTCGATCAGTCTAACCATTCCGTTTTCATAATGAACCGGAATATAAAGATCTCTCTCTGTTTTTCTTCTTTTGAACCCTTTCTCCATTTTTCCCTTCAATATTACAGGTGAGTATATACTCCCGGCCATCCTCATTAACACAGGCCTGACCAACACTTCAAAGATCACAAATGTGGAGACAGGATTGCCTGGAAGTCCGAATATGATCTTATCCCCTTTCGTACCGAAAAGTGTCGGTTTCCCCGGCTGAATCCCAACCTTGTTGAAATGAATAGTGACTCCGAGTTCTTCAAGAATTCCCGGTACAAAGTCAAACTCACCCATAGATACCCCGCCCGATATAATTGTTAGATCCATTGAGTCAATCATTTTTTCAAAAGAATCCTTCAGGAGTGATCTCTTATCCCTGATTATTTTGTTATCTGCCACTTCTGCTCCGGAATTAATCAGTTGGGCAGATAGAGAGTATCCGTTACTGTTATAAATTTGACCGGGTCCCAGATCTTCACCCGGCTCTCTTATTTCCGATCCGGTTGTGATAAGCCCGGCCTTCACTTTTTTATATACATTTACTTTACACAATCCTAAAGAAGCTGCAGCACCAATTTCCTGAGATCTCATTATTTTCCCTTTCTCCAGGATCTTGTCACCTGCTTTTATATCCTCTCCACGAATACAGACGTTAAATACTTTTTCTTCTCCTGTCAGATACATATACCCCTGTTTTTCTTCAGTAACTTCCACTTTTATGACCCGGTCAGCTCCTTCAGGAAGAGGCGCTCCTGTCATAATCTTTGAGCATTGACCATGCTTGATCCCCATCTCCGGAAATTTCCCGGCAGGTATAGTCTCTATTATTTCATATTTATCAGATCTATCCCTGGAATTAACCGCATAACCGTCCATGGCGGATTTATTGAATGGAGGCATCTCTATATCGGAGAAAATATCTTCCCCCAACACCCTTCCGAGCGATTCAACCAGAGACACTTCTTCAATTCCTGATTGTTTTCCATACCGGTTAATTGTTGTCTGCACTTCTTCCAATAACATCATCTTTTCTTCTTTTTTCATTTTATCCTTTTCGCCAGTTCTTTTTCATTTTAATCTAATGAGTGAACACCCTTAATGAGGAGACCTTAAATGTCGCCCAGATCTTTTTCCCTATAGATATTTTCATATCAACAAATGATCTTCTTGTAATATCAACAGAGAGGGGGAAACCGATATCAACCACAACTTCAACAATAGTAGATTTTTTCACTATATCTATAACAACTCCATGAAATGAATTCCGTGCAGATGAGCTGATCTTTTTTTCCGACAGGAATATATCATCTGATCTTATAGCAACATAAGACAAAGATGAATTTTCTCCGTTAACCATAAGTGAAACACCATTTGATCTGAAAATACTCTCCTTCACTTCTCCTTTAATAACATTTTTATATCCGAGAAAATCAGCAACGAGCTTTGATGAGGGGAAACAGAATATCTGGTCAGGAGTTCCTGTCTGAACGATCTCACCGTCAAATATGATCCCTATCTTATCAGCAAGAGAGAGAGCCTCCTCAAAATCATGAGTAACATGAACAAATATTTTTTTTGTTTTCCTATGCAATTCTCGAAAAAGGATTCGTGTTTTTTCTTTCAGGTTCCTGTCGAGTGCTGATGTAGGCTCATCAAATATATATATTCCTGGAGAGAGAATCGTAGCTCTGGCAATGGCCGTCCTCTGCTTCTCTCCTCCTGACAACATCTCTATCCTTTTATCAAGGAGATGCGATATCCCATATTCCCCGGCAGTTTTAACAACTTTTTCTCTGATCTCTTTTCTGTCCAGGTCTCTGAATCTTAATCCATATGAAATATTTTCAAATACATTCATATGGGGAAAAAGCATATAGTCCTGATAGATCAATCCGATCTTCTCGTCTTCAACACCGGAGATCGTACCACTATCAGGCCTGAGCAGTCCGGCGATCATTTCGATGGTTTTAGTTTTACCGGAACCGCTGGGGCCGAGAAGGACAAAATACTCGCCGTCATTAATTGAAAAATTAAGATCCTTAAGGAAAAAATCTCCCAGTTTTTTGTTGATATTATTTAATGAAATACTCATTTGCTATTTCTGCCCCTCATAGATCCGGACAAGAAAAAAGATAACAAGACTGATACCGATCATTATCACCGTGACGGGAAGGGCATATTGCAACCCGAAATTCTGAAATCTTTCAAATATTAAAACCGGAGCCGTGACAGGATGATAAGCAAGGATTATTACTGCTCCGAATTCCGAAATTCCCCTCCCCCACATCATAATTGAGCCTGATATAACGGATTTTTTTACCATCGGGAGACTTACCGTATAAAATGCCTGCCAGGGTGATGCACCCAATGTAATGGCTGTATTTTCATATCTGGGATCGATCAGGCGAAATCCACTCTTTACAGAATTCACAAGAAAAGGGACAGACACAAAGAACATCGCCATCGATATCGCAGCCTCAGTTCCTACAATGTTGATCCCGGTTAATTTATTTATGTGCGAATGCCTTCCCCATGCCGAAAGTAGAGCTATACCGACAGCAGTATGTGGAATGATAACAGGAATATCAATAAGACCCTCAAGGAACTTTTTCCCGGGAAATTCCTTCCTTGCAAAAATATAAGCAAGTGGAATACCTGTAAAAAGAGCAGCAATCGTCGAAAAAAGCGAGGCCCGAAGGGTAAGCATTATCGAATCCATCACCTCTTTTTCCTTTGCAGTGTCCAGGAGTATCTTAGGATCAACATTAAAAATCATCTTTATAAGGGGGTATCCAAGAAACAGCAGCAGTAAAACCCCAGGCAGAATAAATAAGTACTTAATCCTCATTTAATTTAAAGATTCCTCCTCAGATCTTCTGGCACTGATCCGGGATTATCTGCAACAGGAGATGTCAACACCGGTTGACCGTTTGCTTTCATTATCTCCCTTCCTGTATCACTTAAAATAAAATCGATGAATTTGATTGCCCATTTTATGTTTTTTACACTCTTCGGAATGGTAATCCCGTAAACCATGGGAGCCCCTTTTTTTCTGATCAATTCTCCCGGTCTTTTCCCGGTAATATCTATAGAAACTTCAGAGTAAAACCCGGCCAGATCATTTGACACAAGGTTTACCTCAGGCGGAAGCACAACATATTTCAGCCGGTGCTGTTCGGCAACGCTCCTGTAAATGAAAAGGTAATCCAGCTCTCCTGTTTCGATCATAGCCAACAGGTCAACCTCTTTCGGCCTGATGTTTTTCTTCTTTGTATTTGCTCTGAAGAGCTCATATAAACTTTTCTTCCCATAATATTTCTCTGCAAGCTTCATCGTCAATACAGCTCTGTACCCGCAGGGATCAGAATTGGGATCTGAATGACCGAACTCAACTCCATCCTTTAAAAGTATATCAAACCAGTTGGACATATTTATCTCTTCTTTGAACAGACTCTTATTTGTATAAACTAAAACCATTTCATTTGTAGTGAAGTCGATACAAAAATCGGCGTATTCCGGGTATAGTAGTTTTCTGATGACATCAGAATCAGCAGAAGCAAGTACATCCACTTCACGTTTAAGATCAGAAACCTGTCGGGCGGCAGTCCTGCTTCCATAACTTTCAAGCATAACTTCCACTTCAGGACAGGCCTTCATGAACTCTTTTGAGATCTCTTTAAATGGAATTGAAAGAGATCCCGCATGAACAACCAACAATTTGATCTCTTTATCTGATGAGAAGCTGTCGGCTGATCCGGAACAGGAGAAACTAAACAATAGAAATACTAAAAGGACGGCAAACGGGGATATCTTAAAACTCATAAAAACCTCCATATCAATAAAATATGGAAGGAGATCTTTCTATAGGCAAAATGCCCGGTGAGCTCTCCTTTCCAAACACGGGAGGCAACCCTGTTTCCGGAGTTACCCTGCAGGTTTTCCGGCATAGCAAAATGCTTTAGCCGCGAAAACTCGGAGAAAGTCAGATATTAACAAAATTTGATCAAATGGTCAATAAAAAAAAGGGCAGGTGTCACCACCTGCCCCGATCACGGAAAATCAATTATTCTCATAAATAAAAACAGAGAATTTCGCTATTTAAATCTGATCAGAATAGAAATATTACACCCAATCCTGTGTTGATCCCTCCAAAGTTACTTGTCAGATCATCCATTGTATCTTTAGCTGCCAAATATCCAAGTTTAAATGCGAGACTGATCTGTTCGCTAATTTTATACTGAAGTGATGTATTTAAAATAAAACCGCCACAATTCCCTTTATTCCCCAATTCCATACCAGTTAGCTCTTCGTTATAACTAATGTATGCAAAAGCGATTTCTCCATGGAATCCGAGCTTTTCAGATATCTCTTTAAAAAAGCCTCCGCCAAAGGAAAGAATAGTCTGGGTCATTTCTACATCAAAATCCCATTCAACAGTTTTTCCCTTCGTAGAATAGAACCTTAAACCTCCAAAGGCAAAAAAATTGTCAGTTATAAAATAACCACCGCTAATCTGGGGACTAATTACTAAACTTGAATATATACTCTTAAAATCGGTACCATTCGGGAAAAATATATTTACGGAAAGATCAATAAAAAGATCTTTTTTTGCACCATTTATCATTGATGGTGACAACATAATTACCATGATCAAAATAATTAACAGAGAATGATTATTTGCTTTTTTAGTTTTTAACATTATTTCCTCCTAAATAGTTTTCTCTTCTGAAACCGAAAGAACATTTCCGAGACCATCATACGCAACAACTTTATAAGTATAACTGTCATCTGAGCTGAGGTTCATATCTGTAAATGTATACTTATTATCAACAAGTTCTGATTCTTCCACTTCCATGATCTGAGCAAATTCATTTCCGCCTATACTTCTGTAGATGACATACTTTTCAACTTCAAGTCCAGAAGGATTAGCAATACTGAAAGTTAATTCTCCAAAATAGATCTTAAACGTTAAAGCAGTATCCTCTTTTCTTACTGCACTAAGATCGATCTTAAAATTACCTATATGCACTTCTATTTCATGAGAAAAATACCTGGCATATTCATCTTTCGCTTCAACACTGATCTTATGAATACCATCTGAATAACCTGAAGTATCCCATTTTATGTTATAGAGATTCCCTGTTGAGGTAAGCTCATTTCCCCGAGCCGGATTGTTAGAAGCAATCGGGAAACCTGATTTATAAGGTATGGAAATTAAATTTCTAGCTATCTTAATGGGTTTTACTCGTGAAAATGCCAGGGTTTTGTAATCATTCCCGGAATCAGATTTCAAAGCTGATATTATTGAATAATTAGCTGTCGTATCTTTATATCCAATAACTATATCCTCATTCTCATCAATCTCGAATGAGTTTAGAACTCTCTGATCAAAATCAAATCTATCAGTCATACTTTGTAAGATCTCATTTTCTGAATACTCTGACGGTCTGTTTAAGATATTGTCATATTCCCCTGTATTAAACCCTGTGACAGTTTTATTAGTCACATCAATCATGATCGACCTGTAAATATTATTATCATCCAACCTGATCCCATCCGTAAGATCGATAAAAACTTCCCCGAAACGGTTAAGGAAAATGTCATTAACATTCAGTTCAATATTAAAAACATTCTCAATTTCATTTTCCTTTGATATCTTTTTCAGTTGTCTGTTCTCGTCAATAAACAGATAGCTGGAATCATCAATATTGAAAATAGTGGGAATTGAATTATCAACACTGTTGTTATCCACTTCAACTAAGTCACCAGCCCCAAGCAGAACATCATCAATAAAAAACTCAACGGGAAACCCCAATACAGAAGAATCCGCAGTGACCGTTACTATGCCACTTACACTGGATCCGCCAGCAGGATTTATAATCTCTATTGTCGGGAGAATAGCTACAGTAGTGAAAGTTTCACTTTCGCCATAAGAAGTTCCGACACTGTTTGTTGCATAGGCTCGTACATGATACGTTGTATCAGGCGTTAAACCGGTTATATTAGAATTAAAAGTGCCGGTTCCGGTACCATTGGACGTGTGACTATTGAAAGTTGTCGGATTAGCTGAAATACTCCAGCAAACACCTCTGGATGTTACTGAGGCTCCTCCATCCGAAGTAACATTTCCTCCACTATTCGCAGATATCAGGGAAATGCCTGTAACCACCGCAGTTTCAACTACAGGTACAGTCGCTGAGTCAGTTGTAAAAGTGATCTCATTACCGTATGAAGTCCCGACACTATTTGTTGCATAAGCTCTTACATTATAAGTAGTACCGGGGAGAAGTCCTGTGAGAGAACTAACAAAACTTCCCGTACCCGAGCCATCAGAAGTACTTGCATCAGCTATCGTCGGATTAGCTGAAATACTCCAGCAAACACCTCTTGAAGTTACGAATGCTCCTCCATCCGCAGTAACATCACCTCCGCTGACAGCGGTTGAGCCTGTGATCGAAGATGCGGAAGTGGTAGTTACAGTTGGTGCTGCTAAGGGAGTACTTGTTGTTGCGGAGATAGTATTTGAATTCCCGCTTGTCACTACGCCTTCAACGGCTCTTACTCTGTAATAATAGGTGGTTGCACTATTTAATCCTGTTACGATATCACTTAATCCGGAAACTGTCTTATCCTGATATCCGGTAACATAAGAACTGAAGTCATTAAATTCCGAAACATCCAGCCGATAGCTGTCCGGCGATCCTGTGGCAGGAAGCTGCCAATTTGCAGTAAAACCTGTTAATGAGATATTTGTAGCAGGCAATGCCGTGGGTGAAGTATCAGTATTAACATTAATATTGACAGTACTTGCGGGACTGCTGTTTCCTCCGGGATCGCTCACAGTAATATCAACATTTCTTTGAGTTGTCGGTGTATTGCCAACAGGAACAGTTGAATTCGAAAATCTCAAAGCATGGATCAGGGCACCTACAGCCTCGAGTGTAGCATTATCAGAATCAAAGTTAACTTTCAGATTGTTTCCATTTACACCACTATTAGTTGTATCAATATCCCCGATTGCATTACCATTATATCTAACCTCATTTCCAACTATTGTAATAAGTCCGAAATCAGCTATTGTTAACTGATCTGTAGCTATGAATGAAGTGAGATAATCTACGAGGAGGAACCCGCCGTTCATGTGAGTGTCATCTGTATCTGTCACAACCGCGTCTCCTCCATCATCAATAATGCCCAGACTCCCTCCTGCAGTATAAGTAACAGTACCACCAACATTCGCAATAGCCGGAGCATTTCCCGATGATGTTTCGGTTGAAGCTTCCTGAGTTACCTGAGTCCATCCTGTATCAGGAGCATTGATCCTTGCTGTCATACTGATCTCCTCTCCTGGTGAAGATGGAGCAATAACAGTAAACGATTTACTGGCTGTAGGAGAATTCCCTGCTAATGTTCCGATATCCCATGTTATAGTTCCTGATACCGAGTCATAGACCCCGCCTGCTGAACAAGAGCTATAGGTTGTGTTGGAAGGAACCCAGCCTACCAGAGTTACATTTGTCACTTCTGTTGAGTTCTGGTTCGAATAACTTAGAGAATAGTAAATATTCCCACCCTGACCTACAACACTTGGTGCTGTAATTGATAAGTTGAGCGGATTGTAACTGACCGACCCGGATGTCGGCACAACCAATCCTGTGGGACGTTGCCCCGACATGTATGTATTTTGAAGAGCCAGGCTCGGATTATAAACCTTAAGGCTCCCGGAACTATAAGTCGTCACATAAACAAGGCTTGAGCCCTGATCTACGGCAACTCCGATACAATAATCACCAAGATCAACGTTATCCATCGCACTACCAGTATTTACATTATACTTATAAAGAAAATCACCTCCATTAGGATATGCAGAAGTACAATAAATTACCTGATCATCGACATCTATAGCAACATCGATAGCATTATGTGTCGGACTAGTCGGAATATTTGAGACGGCAGTGATACCTGTCGCCTGATTTGCATTAATAAGGTCATCAATATCGTATCCCATTATCCCATTAGCACTATAGCCAACATATAATCTGTCATTTTCCTCATCTATTGTTAATCCATAAGTACCTGAGATAGTCCCGCCTGAAGTATTCTTAAGTTCCAGAGAATTAGTCCCTGAAGTAATAAGATTTGTCAGAGTATGATTTGCCCCATTCCACAAATATACAAATAGCCTGTTTGAGCCACGATTTACTGCATACACCCTGTGAGTTCTCTGATCTACAACAATGCCTGCTAAATTGCTCGCACTCGGTGGTGTGACCTGAGTTATATATGACATTGTATTTGCATCAAAAGTATTAATGTAGTTAGCACTTTCATATGTAACAAACAGATATTGCGAATCTTCATCAAGAGCCAGTCCTACAGCATTAGAACCATTTAAAATTGCAGTCTGGGTCTGATGAATCAAAGCACTATTCTGAATGTCAAAAGCCTCCATATACCCCTGCATATTCAACACATACAGGGACTTTGGGAACACCTGATTAGGAAAAGCTAAAAGAAATACAAAAACTGAAAAAATCAGTAAAAAAGATTTAACCTTAAATTTTTTTGTGCCCACTTTACTCCTCCTTGATTTTACGGGAAAGTGATTTCGCCCTTACAAAAGTTATAAAAACTCAATAAAGAGTGAATTTGAAAGAGGTTGTTTCATTTTCCATGATCAGTATTGTTAAATACATTAACGATTCCAACGACCTCTTTACAACTATACGTCCAATATTGCCGATTTTTTTGAACATATCAGTACAAATTATAAAGTCATAGGGGTGCGACAAAAGTTGACAAATCTAATGAAGAATATAGAGAAGATAATACAACTTATATAAATTTTCAGGCTATCACTGCATTATCAGGCCAAATGCAACAAATGTTGCAACTGCAACAAATGTCGCAGGGATTCATATGTGGTTTTCAGTATAAAAAAAAAGGGCAGATGAAAACACCTACCCTTTATGTTGTGTTTAAGTGAATATCAGATCTACTTTTTTGTTTTCTTTTTTAATACTTTATCAGGAGGGAAACATGCTTTACATGGTTCATATCCTTTTTCCTTAGCAATTCCTACCTGAATAGCTTTTGCATCTTTTATCATTTTACAATCTTTTTTGTGATACTTTTTCCCTTTCTCGGTAATATATACCGTATCTGTTTTAAAACAGATCTTGCAGGGTTCATAACCTTTCTTCGTTGCTTCACTGAGCTTTATCCCTTTCTTACCTGAAACAAGTTTACAATTTTTCTTGTGAAATTTTTTGCCATTCTCTTTCACGTAGACAGTCGGATCAATTATAGTTTCATCCGATTTCTTTATTGTTTTTTTTACTTTAACAGGGGTTGTATCCTTTGACATAATTGTCATCGGAAGAACTATTGTAAGGACAAAAAAAGCTAATATAACAAGTGTAATTCTTTTCATTCAGATCTCCTTTTTATTTTTCAGTCCAATTCAGGAATTCTAAGAACCTGACCCGGATAGATCCTGTTCGGATCTTTTAACATCGGTTTGTTCGCCTCAAAAACAACCATATATTTCATGGCATTTCCATAAAACTCTTTTGCGATCTTCCCGAGAGTATCCCCGCTTTTTACAGTATAAAATTTTGATTCCTTTTTCCCTACTGCAATATTCAATGATTCATCAACCTGTTCAACACCATCAATATTTCCGAGCATAACAACTATCTTTTCTTTATCAGCAAGGCTGTTGACCACACCTGAAACAGATGCAACACCATCTTTAAAATCAGCTTTCATGTCCTGAACTTCGATACCGCTCTCATTAACCATTTTTGCCAGGTCCATCTGTGCATCAAGTTTCTCTCCCATCTCTTTTACAAAATCAAATAATCCCATTTTTACCTCCATTAAAATTATAAATAATAACTCAAACTAAATCAATCTAATTATAAAACGTAACATAATTTGATCTCACTCCAATGTACATTGAGAATTATCTACCACCACCCCGATTATAATTCTAAATTTTGAATTTTAAATTCTAAATTAAAATGACAAGTCCTATAATACTGAATGACTAATACTGCAATCTCCTTCTGTCTCCTGACTTCTGAGTACTATGAACAACCAAATCCCATCCCCCATATCCAAAATCCCAAACCCGGCCCCTCGATCCCCTAAAGTGGAAGAGAGTTGGGGGAAAAATTCAGGCTGTTCAAAAATTCAGACACCTTTTCCATTTTTACGCCGTCTTTAGATCTCCTCTTCTTCAGATTCATCACCACCTGGTATCCCTTGACACCCGGAAGCATTTTCTTAAACCTGAAAAGCGCCCTTGAAAAATTTTCATCCGAACTTTTCACTTCGATCAACATAACAGGAACATTGTCTATAACGGCAAGGAAGTCCACTTCATTTTTTTCTCTGTCCCGGACATAGTTCAACGCAACCCTGCTTCCGGTAACATCTTCCAGAAAGTGAAGTTCCCTGAGAAGAGCATTTGCTACCGTATTTTCCAGTTTCGCCCCGATATCACCGGTTACTGAACCGGTATCGTATAAAAAATATTTTGCCTCTTTCAGAATACTTCTCGAAATATTTTTATGATAGGGACGAACCGGAAATATCACATACAGGTTCTCAAGGATCGTAAGCCATTTCTTTACAGTTGGAACGGAGACCTGAAGATCGTTTGCAAGGGAAGTAAACGAAGTTGTTGATCCTACCCTCTCCCTCAGCAGATCGATCATTATTTCAATTGACTTTATATCTCTAACATTTCCAAGGTCCAGGAGGTCTTCTCTGATAATAGAATCTATGTGGGTTCTTCTCCACCTTTTTGCATATGATTCCGACCCTTTCAGGAAGATTTCGGGGAATCCGCCGACCTTAAGGATAACAGACAACGCCTCCCCCGCATTCATATTCAGATTGGCAACAGCCTCTTTTACGGTCAGGGGATGAAGCCTGAAGGAATTGTATCTCCCCGCCAGGGAATCTCCCCCTTTCCTGTAGATATCCAATCTCGCCGATCCGGTCACAAGCATTGCAGGTGGTATCCCTTCCGTATCGTAAATCCCCTTCAACCACGATTTCCACTTTTTCATTTTATGGATCTCATCAAAAATTATCAGATCCCTGTCCCGAGCCCACTCCCCTTTAAATATAATTCTTCTGTGTATGGAGGAATCGTAATTCAGGTAGGTGAAACTGTCCGTGATCTGTTTTGACAGTGTCGTTTTCCCGACCTGCCTCGGTCCCGAAAGAAAAACTATCTTTTCCTTCAGATCCTTTAATAAATATTTTTCGAGATACCTTTCCATACCGCTATTATAAACCATACTTTAATTTTGTCAAGACTATTTTAAACTACACTTTAATTTTGCCACGTACCCCGATTATAATTCTAAATGTTGAATTTTAAATTCTAAATTAAGAAGTAAATA